>Ga0181407_1000036_pt1 | contig 37925 bp, 27 predicted proteins | sample 30SPOviralmetaG_FD_130136 | JGI IMG/M metagenome (GOLD analysis project Ga0181407, IMG submission 130136) | Marine viral communities from the oligotrophic San Pedro Time Series (SPOT) site, San Pedro Channel, CA, USA - 30 SPOT_SRF_2012-01-26 | ecosystem: Environmental > Aquatic > Marine > Strait...
ATTGTTGATGTTCCTCCGGCTTTTTGTGCTGATAATTGAAATGCTAAATCTGCAGTTACTCCGGTACTATCTGAATCATTTACGGTTGCAATTATTGCGGCTGCTGAACCTGTTGTTCTTAGTTCATATCCTGTATCTGATCCAGATGCTGCTACCCAACGAATTGCTCCTAATACATCTCCTGGTGCTGCCTGGCCTAATCTAAATCCTGCAATTTCTGCTTTTCTTAAAATATCTTGTTGTTCCGCCGGAGGAAATTTGGCATCAAAAAAGTCTAATGCTCCGCCGACCTCGTCTATTTCTTCAGATGCTACTCCTAATATTTGTACCAACATCTCTTTACTATAGTCATCATTTGCAACACTAATGCCTTTGGAATAATTTAATACAAATTCACTACCAGTTGTTGATTGATTTGCATCATTTGAAAATGATTCTATATTTCCTTCATCATTTACACGTACCCCTCGTCGTGCACTTTTGTTTTGAACTTGAAATCTATCTGCTCTAAAATCTAAGTCTTCTTGTGGATCTACTGTTCCAATTCCTATTCTACCTGAACCGGAAAAGTAGAATGGTGTGTTTCCAGACCCTGTAATGAAAGCTGATTTTTCATCATTCGGATCAAGTTGTAGTGCGATACTTGCAGATAAATTACTTGGAAGAAAACGAGATGGGAGAGCTCTTGGTGGTCCAGAACCTGATGTAACAACATTATAAAAGAAACTACCTGTACCATTACCTCCGCCTAATCCTTCTGTTGATGCTGATATGAAAGAAAGATCAATATCTTTAGGTAAAGGTGGTGCTCCGGTAACTAAATTAGTAATAAAAAGTGTATCTCCATATGGATTTTCGTCATTTAAAGAAGCTGAAAATTCGAATCTGTTTGCCAATGAAGTTGCTTCTGTTAATTTACTAAGAACTGAATGAGCTATTGTACTGCCGGTAGCATCATGTCTTAAATTTACTCGTAAAACAGATCCTGTTCCGGACGTATTTACACCGAGAGCAAACGAACCTGTTGGTTGTATGCTAGTACTACCTGAATTTTGAAACGTTACTCTTAATGTAAAATCATCTGGTTGTGTTATTTGAAAAAAAGATGCTGTATGGCCATGAGGTGCTAATCTACTTGCGCTAGCAAATGCTCCACTCATAGTTACTGCATATACTTGTGCTATAGAAGCTGAGCCAGTTTCTTGAGATACGACCGAGCCGGAAGGTATTATTCCAATTACTCCGGTGGAGTCTATAAAAACAGTATTTTTATTAGTTTGTGCCATTTTTTGTTCTTCCTATTTTTTTATATAAATCATTAACAAATCCATTAGAAATCAAGTCTTTGCCAGAAGCATGTCTTAGTTTATTTTCAATCTTAGTAAGGGGACAATCATTCCAAAATTTTGCAAACATATGATGTGCCATCCATGCATATATTGGAATCCATATCCAAAAAGGTTCGTGAATAATTAATAATGGCAATGATATTACAGCTAATATTAAATAACATATATGTATTAATCGTATTAGGAATATCAAAATATTATAACTAGTTTGTTTCATTTTTTAACTCTTCTAACGTTAATTTTTTCTTTATTTTTGCTTTATCAGTAACTCCTAAAATTCTTCCTCCAATATACTGCCATTTATGCATTCCAGCTATCAATTGTACAGAATTTTTATCTGTTTCTCCTTTATAAAATTTATCAACCTCATTTGGAAATAACAAAAATATCAATCTTACAATTTGTACAAATATATGAGATAATATAGGATGAACATCGGTATATGTAGAACAATCTACGCCATTAACTGATATCCTTCCATTTGCTGTTGCGGTACAATATATACCAATAGACTTTTTATAGGATATATTTGTAATCCTAGTATCAACGCCATCCACATTAATTAAATCATTTATTCGTACATTCTTTGCTTGTTGCATTGATTTATTTACATATAAATAATGTCCAGGAGATAAAATCAATTTGTTTGCTCCATATTGTAAAACTATAAATGGCATTGTTGCTGTTTTTGTGTAATATTGATAAGCATAAAATTTAGTCCATCCCTTTGAAGTTTTAATAAAATCACCAACTTCTAAGTTTTCAATGTTAACTATTCCTCTTGCTTTAGTTTCAACTTTTTGTCCTCCTGCAAAACATCCGCCTGATCCGGAGTGGTTTTCATTGTAAGATGAAAATTCGTCCATGGAATGAGGTGTTGCACCATCTGGTATGTTATCTACTGGATTGTTTTGATTAAAACTTGTGCCAGAGCCTGCTGGACCGAATTCTAATTCTTTTAAAGATGTAGGATTAGCTGTATATGGTCCGTCGTTATAATCATCGGAAGTGCCCGTTGACTCTAACTCTTGACGAATCTTTGCTAATTCTTTTCTTGCTCCGGCTGGTGGTATTGGCATTATTTATTTTCCAATTTTATGATACAATCTTTTAAATTATCAATTTGTTTTTGTTGTTCTTTTATTCCTTCTATCAATAAAGGCACTAATCTTTTGTAATCGACAGCTAACCATTCTTGTCCTTCTTCACTTTTCCTTTCTTTAACAGCTTCTGGTAACACTTTTTTTACTTCTTGAGCAATAACTCCTACATCTCGAGCTCTTTTCCATTCTTCTGATTTAGTCCATTTTGGACCTTTATCATTCCATTCGAAAGTTACACCTCGTAATGCATTAATTTTTTCTAACGGATCTTTTATTATAAATATATTATCTTTCATTCTTTCGTCAGATGAATGAAATGCAATGACATCTCCTGTTGCTCGTATTTCTTTTAGATATCCTGTTGTTTCAATATTTCCTGTAACTTCTAAATCTTCTAGCACTTTAAAACCAAACAAAGCTGTTGATCCAAAACTATATCTTAAAGTTCCAGCGTTATCGTTTTGAAATGTATATACACCTCTTTCTTGTAAATTTGTATATGTTGGCATTTGTTTTCTCCTTTAATTATTATAATAATGCATTTCCATATGTAAAAGCAGATGGTGACATTTGCTGTGCCATGACTCCGATACCTATTGTTGTTGCGCTATTGTCAATCTTACTTGGATGAAGAAAATCAACTTGCTTTCCGGGAGCTATTTCTAAAGTAAATGTTGATTTTCCACCTCCAGCAGCTGCTGGTCCTATGATATCTCCAATTGCACGGACATTACCGGTAAGGTTATATGCATTATCACTAGTACAACTCAAATTTAAAATTACATGTGCTACTGGCTTATCTGCTAAAGTTCCACCACCGGCGCCATCCAATCTTAATCTTGCAAAAGTTTTATTTCCTACTGTAGTTTGAATGGTTACTGTGTCAAAATATTCAGTTTTGTTTGCGTTAGTTATAGTGACAACTTTTTGTCTCAAAGCTCTTGCTACTGCATATCCATCAAAATCTGCATTTGATGCTGTTAAATCTCCGCCTGCTGATACTTTAAATGCCGAAGATGATATGAACGAAGCAGGGTTTGTGGTATCTTGTGATGACGATAATGCAAAGAAATCGCCACTTGATAATTTACTATCAGTGAATGAAAATCCTGCTATCTCATTAGTATCTGTTCCAGCTATTTCTCCTAAATGAAATATCCGTCTTGCACTTCCATCAATATTGCTTGTCTTTCCTTCTATACCCCAAGTATCTACATCATGATCGATATACATTCTAACATAATTACTAGTACCAGTACCTAATCCATCTCCTGATATTCTTATTTCTGATTGACCTGAATCAGCTTGATTTCTACCTAATAGAATTCCTTTATTAAAGATGTTATCTGTATTAACAGTCCAACCATCAATACCTCCTAACAATGCAGAAGATGCTGTTACGTCTCCGCTTTCTTTAACATTGAAATTGGAAGATGAAATGAACATGTTCAATGAAGAATGAGTTCCTCCAGCAGCAGGAGATCCGCTAATGAATATGTTTGCACCTGATATACCATCAGAATTAATTCCAAATCCGCCAATTTGACCACCTTCTAATAATACCTCTGAACCTGTTACATCACCATTACCTTTCACATTGAAATTGGAAGTTGATATAAACATATTGTTTGCAGCATGTCCGCCGGAGAATTGTGGTGAACCACTTATAAAAATATTTGCTCCAGCAATTGCATGGTCTGATATTGAAAATCCTCCTATCTCTCCTGCCAATGCTTGTATTGTTCCAGACACTACTAAGTCTGTTCCATCAAATTCTAGTGATGGATCATCAGAACCCCCTAATTTGAAAGTACCATCATTTAAATTAAATTCAGACCCTGCCGATGATCCATAATTAACAGATCTTATTTTACCTGTTGTGATTTTATCACCTTCAATAACTGTTGTTTGTTGACCTGGTCCTAATACTTGTACAAAGTCTATATCAGATAATGCTGTTGAATTTCGAGTAAATATACCAACATCTAATAATAGATCTTCTTTTGCATTTGCTTCACCTGATGTATTATAATCAACAATTGATCCACTTAAGTTTGGATGTTCAAATACTTGATATCTTGCACCTTTTGAATCTGTATTTGGTTTTATTATACATCTATACTTGTTTCCGGCTGATATTAATCCTGCAAAGTTTTCTAATAAATCAGCTCCTTCAACTGCCCAAAATCCTGTTTGTGCAAAATAAAGTGCATGGGCACTATTTGTATAATTACCATTACCAGTTCCTGCTGGTGTATTAGTACGATCTCCAAACCCTACCATTTGATTGGTTCCTGTACTATGTACAGTTACATCTGCTACAAATGTATGATCGTCAGTTCTATTAAAAGTTTGATATGATCTTAATTCACTATCCCATGCTGTAGTACCTGTAGATTTTGATACAATTAATACACCGTTCGTAACTTGATGTCTTGTATTTGGAGATTGGAACCATTGAGATCCTGTGCCATCTCCATCAGGTATTAATTTTGTTTGAGCTATTATGGAACCGGATGGTCCTCCAAAATTAAATTCTGCACTAGCTCCTTCTGGATTTGTAACTTCTAATTTTCCTTTGAAGTATCCATTAGATGTATATATACCATAACCTGATACACCATCTGTAAATGAGTTGTCTGTAACTCCTGATAAATCTCCTATTCTTGCTAATAAATTAATATCGTATATTGCACTGCCTGTTCGTTCTACAATGTCCATATATGGTGTAAATTGATCATTTGGATTCGCATTTATTCTTACATATCCTGTACCAGGCCTTCCTGTTGATACTATTACTTGCGAACCTGAATATGTCTGTGCCTCAGATGCTATATCTCCTAATGACCCGGAAGGACCAGGCGTTGAACCGCTATATCCACGAACTACATATATGTTACCTGAAAAATCTGTATCACTTGATGGCTCGTTTCTTGAAGCAGATTGCACCAAAACATATTCTGTTGAGAATCCTGTGCTAGTTACTTTCTTTAAAGATAAAATTTCTCCATCACCTAAATAACTACCTGTGAATCCTGATACATTAACAAGTGACATTGTTGTATCTGTTATCGAATATGTCGCAGCAGGATGCAAAGCAGATGATGTTAATACAGATGAATTTGCTACATACAATTGGCCGCCAACCGCATTTACTGTTTCTTTTTCAAATACAGTAGTTGCTAACGTTCCTCTTATTCTTGCATTTTCAACTTCTAAAAATCCTCCCTGAGCAGCTGTCAATCTAAAACCTGATCCGGCTACATTGCTAGCAAACCCATCGGATTCAATTGTCCCGTCTTTACGGATTATCATGTTGCCACCAACTAATTTTTCGTTATCGAATTCCCAACCTGCTATTTGATTATTAGCTTCTCCTGATATTGTATTTTTTCCTAATGCAAATGATATATTACCTCCATCAAGTCCCATCACTCCATAATCATCATCTGCTGTATAATGTACTTTTACAACATTATTATAACGGTCTGATGTATCAAATACATTTAATCCATAACTAGAACTTAAATGAACTCCGGTTGATAATAATGCATCTCCTGTTATAGTCCATCCTCCTATATCTCCTCCTGTAAATTGTACTTGCGATCCTGTAATGTCTCCATTTTCTTTAATATTGAAATTGGAAGTTGATATAAACATGTTTTTAGGATCATGTGTTCCGCCGGCAACTGGTGAACCACTTATAAATAGATTAGTTCCGTGTATTCCGTCAGCATTAATTCCAAACCCTCCTATCTGTCCTCCATCTAATAATATTTCAGATCCTGTAACATCTCCGTTTTCCTTAATGTTAAAGTTAGATGATGAAAAGAACATATATTTTGGATGATGAACTCCTCCATTACTAGGAGAGCCACTTAAAAAGAATGCTGAGCCTTCTAATGCATCAGTTTTTATATCAAAGCCGCCAATTGTCCCTCCAGCCTCTGCTGTTATTGTTCCTGCTAATGTTACATCACCTTCAGTTGATAGTTCAAAATTACTTCCAGATATTGCAATTGTTCCATCACCTGATCCGGATATAAATGATTCTGGACTACCTAAAAAGAATTTATTTGTTCTTATGTCCAATAGTCCATCAACCGATCCATCTCCAGCTGGGTCAGATCTAAATCTTAAATAGCTTTCTGAATGTTCTACTAGTTCTAATCCAATACCATTGTAGTTATCAGGTGCTTCAGGTAAAATTGATCCGGAAAATAAAACAAATCCACTAGCATTTTCTGGTCGAGATGCTGATTGAAATCCTTCATACCCAACACTTCTTACAAACCCAGAATTGGCGCCGGCCATTTCTATACCTGCTCCAACAACATTAGAAAGGAACATTGAGCCTGATGTAACGTTGTTATCTCCAGTGATTACAGTATTGTCCATTGTAAACTTCATCGGATATAAAGTACGTTGCATATCTGCTTGTTTACCTGTTACATCGAAAAATCTAAATTTAAATGACATCGGGACATCCCTAAATATTTTAGGTATCTTAACGTTCATTCTAGTAAAGTTAGGAGTAAATCCAGTATCGGCATCTGTGGTCATCGATACTCTTGCAACAGTCCATTGACCTCTCCTTACAACTAAAAATACTTGTGCTTTAGCTGTTTGTAATGATTTAAAACCAAATCCTGCAACACCTCTACTTAATTCACCATCATTTAATTCAAATGATCCTACTCTTACTCCTAATGGACCATTATCTTGTAATCCTGCTGCATCGCCTGGGGATAACAATCCTCCAGGCACATCAGCAACTGCTAAAGAATTTTCTAAATCATTTAATGATTCTTGAGATAAAAATACATCTCGATTTGGAATAGAAGAATCTCCAGTATTAATTGGTACAATTACACCGGGGCCTGCTGAAGATGATACATAAATATCTATTCTTGGTTTTGGTATATATCCTGTTGAATTTGATCCACTAGTGATATCTGCTACTGCTGCATCAAATCTTATTTTATACTGCGAGTTAGCAGTTAATGTCGGCTCCATTGATTGAGATAAATGAATATATCCAAATCGATTTGTGGTTCCATTAAATGCATCTGGGTTAGGAGCTAATGTTATTCCTCCAATTAAGGCGCTAGGAGCGTAACTTCCTGTTAATACGTTTTCTGTATCTATATTTACATTATCTGCAGATTCGGAAATCCAATAAAAGTCATAATCTGTTTGACTTTGAAAGTATCCCATTCTATTATAAACAGATCCTACAGCAGGGACTGTTTCAAATCTAGTTTCATCTTCCAACATTTCTATACGTTCTAGAATAGTATCGCCTGCGTCTATAAAATCTCCAAAACCTGTTCCTGCTTTATATAATGTTTTTATCTTATATACATCGCCTGTTGCTGGTTCTATATCTCCTAAAACAATTTCTGCAAATGATTGAGATTGTTGAGTTATTTCTGTAACAAATGGTTCTACATAACTCATTGTGAAATGGGTCGACGCTTGCATTGCATCCGTCGGATTAGCCATTTGTTCTGGTCCGGAACCTCCTGGTCCATTATCTGTAACCGGTACATATGTAAATTTACCTAAAGCTCCTAGTACATGTCCAGGACCAGCTTGTTGAGACACTAATGCTGAAGTTTCGTTTTCAACTTCTATTATTTTAAGTACAACACTACCACTTATCGGTAAATCAACTGATGCACTTGTTACTCCACGAAGATGAGAATTAAATTGTCCGGCTGCAAGCCATTCTTGGAATGTTGCAACTTTCCCATCTACTAGTATTGTACCTGGAGGTACGTTAATGATTGGGTCTTTTATTATTATAAGTCCATCATTCTCCATTGATTCTGATAATGGAAATCCGGTGGTTGTCATTCTCGAATATCCTTGGATTGTTGCTATAGCTGGAGATGCTACTTGTCCAACCGGAAGTCCTATTGTTGCTGATGCTGCATTAAAGAAGTCATCAACAGTCATTACATTATTTTGATTTGCAATAGTTGCATTAGTAGCATTGGTAAGTGTAGCTGCATTTGCATTTGCATTTGTAGTAGTTGTTGCTGAAGGAGGAGAAGAAAAATTAACTTGAACTTGTGGATTTGCTAATCCGCTAGGTGTTCCGGCACTATTTGGGGTGGCTAATGATGCTCCTCCTCCTTGAGATATTACACCCACTTGTGCTTGTGGAAAGGCTGTTGCCGCAATTAAATTAACAACATTTACAGCATTATTATTTGATGCTGCTACTGGTTGAACTGATATTGATATACCGGCTGATCCGCTTCTTATAGTTGCAACATCTACCAAGTTAATAGGTTGTAAGTATGGTGTAATACGTTCTTGTATTGTAATTTGGGGCTGGCGAGTATAAATTATTTCGCTAGTATTTTCTTTTTCTGGTGCAACCGTTATTTTTCTACTCCAAAGTATGTTTGGAATATCAATAAAGTTATTTGATTTTGGATCTCTACTAAATGGAATTGTTCTACCATTCCTAGGATCGATATTTGTTCTAGATGCAATAAATATAGTAGCAGTTCCTAGTTGACTAGGCTTTGTAATAATTGGTACTATTATACGTGTACCATCTTTTTCTAAATAATTAGGAACATTATGAAATATAACATCTCCATTAGCAGCTATTATCTCTACATATATTCGAGCATTAGGTACTAACGCACCATTTGCTGCATTTATTTTAACGACATTTTTACCTGATGTAAGAACTGACGGAAATTCTACAATATTAAAGTATTCGTTAGAAGATACACTAGTATCTCTAAATATTATACTCGGTTGTTCTAGTAGATTTAACCGTTCTCCTTTTAATGGTAAAGATCCTTCTTTGAAGGTAGCTGACCCCATGTAATTTCCCCTTTATTACATATAAATATCAAGCAAAGTCAATTTCAGAGTATCCGTTAACCTTTTTGATTTCTACTAATTTATCCACAATATCTCTCATCGCATCTATATGAGAAATACACATTAAGAAGCCAAATTGTGATTTTAAGTAATCAAATAATAAAAACATTGAATTAAGATTATCTGAATCTAATACTCCGAACCCTTCGTCAATTGCTAAAAAGTTTGGTCTTGGTAAATTTGATACATTTATTAAAGAAGTTCTTATAGCTAATGATGATATAAACTTTTCCATACCTGATGTTAATTCTAATGGCCAATAATTATCATCGTCATACACAATATGAGCATTTATATTTTTACCATCTGTATGTAATACAATTGTAAAATCAACAATTTGATTTAGAATATTATTTATTTCAGATTCTATTTGTGGAAGTGCTTTTGTTATTAGATGATATGGAACACCATCTCTGTTAACAGCTTTTTGATAAAATTCATATCCTTCATATTGTTGTTCTAATTCTTTTAATCTATTAATTCCATTTTGAGCATCTTGTTTTGTTTTTTCTGCCATTTTTAATTTGCCAGATAAGGTTAATAGTTTAGAATCTAATTGTCCTAACTCTATACTAACTGATGTAATTTCATCACGAATTTCTTGAATTTCAAAATTTTTAATTTTATTGAACTCAATATTATCTTTTTGTTTTTGAGATTTTATTAATTGTTTTTTCTTGTCCTTAAGATTATTTAAAACAACTTCTATATCCCATTTAGTGCTTTGTAAACCATGTTCCATTGTTACTAATGTTTTGTCATAATCTATTTTTAATACTTTATATGCTTCAACTGCCTTTAACTTTTCCTTAGGTTTAATTTTATCGATAGAAACAATATTATTATCTGTTTCTTGAATATGTGTTATAATATCAAATTCTTCTTCTTTCAATTTAGGTAAAAGATCTGCAACTTGTTTTGTTTCTTGTAACCATGGATTGGCCATGCAATAACTACAATCTTCATCCCATTCATGCCTATCTAATTTAGATACCATTTTTTCAGCATGAGTAATTTTAAGTTGTTTTACTTTTAGATCATTATTTAATTTAATAATTATATCTTGGTGATTTTTTTGTTCAACAATTAAATCTTCTAATTCTTGTTTATTAATTTTGTTTATTTTTTGTTCGGTCTCTTTAATTAGTTTTTTCTGAGATTTAATTAATTCTTTTTGTGTATCACGATTTGATTTTAAATTACCAATTGAATCATTTAATCCAGTTATTTCATATAATATGTCACCGGGTTCTGATAATGTATCGTCAACTTTTTTAAGTTCTTTGGTCATAGTAAAAATGATATCATTAAGATTTGTTTTCATTTCTTCATGTTCAGTTTTATCAATTTTCATTTGTTCATATGAACCAGTATATTGTGTAATAATGTCATTTGCAGCTGCTAAATCAGTTGAAAAATCTTTTCGTTTATATTCTCTAATTAATGCAGCTGTATCTTTTATTTCTTCATGACCAATTTGATATTGTTGTTCAAATATATCAATATCTAAAAATTGAGATAATAATTCTTTTCTTTCTCGTTGACTTTTATCAATGAATCCTGTGTTATTATTTTGTAGTGATAATGCAGTTAATACAAAGTCATCATATGAACCTAAATATTGTTGTATGATTTTATTTGTACTATCTCTTTGATCTCCATTTAGACTTTCTTCATTTCCAGATTGATCAACTCTCCAAAAATTTACATTTACCTTTACATGGCCATTATTATGTTTTTTTGCCCTACGTTCTATAAAATAATTATATTTTCCTAATTCGAATTCAAATTTACAATGGAAGTTTGATTTTTTATTATTCAATACATGTTTAGCTCGTTTTGTTCGAGAACATTTATCAAAACATGCAAATGATAATGCATCTAATAATGTTGATTTGCCAGATGCATTGGGAGCAAATAATCCATATAATCCATTCATGTTTGTAAAATCAATTACATTGTCTGGACCATAACTAAACATATTTGAAAACTCAAACTTTTTAGGCGTCCATGTAATATTTCTTGTTAACGTATTTACTGGTAATTTACTATGTACTGTTCTATTAATATGCCTTACAGTGTCTAATAATTCATCATCTAATGCATATACATCTGTTAAATATTCTGTAATCACTTTGTTCTGCCATTCTACATCTCTAATATTTCCAAAGTTTATTTTCTTTTTAGAATCTGTTGTATTTAATGCATTTATTTTTTGTATTGAAATATCCTGAACTTTATATTTAGATTTTATTGTTGCAACTAATTCTTTTAATGTTGCTGAATCTGTATCTTTTACTTTTAATCTTAGTCTAGGACGAATAGGAACTCTATCATCAGGGTTTATTATCTTTCCATTTTCAATATGATATGTGTAATATCCATAATCATTTGGTATCTCAATAAACTCACACTTTTTAGATTTGACATCCCATACCATTATTCCATGCCCTAGAGCTTCTCCATGATTTTGTTGAATTAATGATCCTGCATATGCAATAGTTTTTTCATCATTTAAGTATTGTGGTTTATGAATATCACCTAACAATACTAAATCATGTCCATTAAATATATTTGTAGTAACATGGGTGTTGCTCAGAGTAAATCCTGCATCTGTAGATGCGTTATGGACCGAACCATGATGGAGTGCAATTTTAAAATCTCCTTCGAAACTATCTGCTTTAATATATTCTGCCGGCTTATTAAAGACCGACATTACGTTAAAGTGTACTCCGGAAATATTATATATACCATTGTCTTTAAGATAGTGTAGTTTTTGATGATTTAAGGCTTTAACAATAGGACTTAAGGCATCTAATCGATAACTATTATTTAAGTTACAATCATGATTACCTGTAATAACTAATGTAGGAGCTATATCTGCTAGTCTTTTAAAGAATTTAGACACAACTTCTATCAATTCAGGTGACATATCTGTTTTGGCATGAACAATATCTCCAGCGACATAAATAATCGAGTTTGGAGTTTTTGTTTTCTTAATATATGAATATAACCTTTTAAATACTAATTCATATTCTTTATGTCTTTTAACATTCCGTACATGTACATCCGCAATGTGATATATTTTATCTATCGTATCAATTCCTATATCTATATCATGCATAATATTTGTTGTTCCATTAATTTTTCTTGTGTTAATTCAGTTGTTAAATTTAACTCTGAATGTATTTTTGCAAATCCTAACTCTGAAGGATCTTTTGATGTTAAGTCTACAAAATAAACTGATATTCCATTTGACATAAAATATTTAGCTGCTTCTAATGCTTGTTTTCTTGCATCTTTATCTAAACAAATATATATTTCTTTAACACCCTTTTCAACAATACGTTTTTTCAATGTATTTGAAATTGTCTTACCAAATAAAGGTATAGTATTTCTTCTAATGGCAATTGCATCAAATGCTCCTTCAACTAGAATAATTGGCATATTCCAATTTATATGTAATTCAAATCCTACAATATCCTTAGAAGCCGGAGGATTTTTATGTTTAAATTTATCTTCCTCATAATATGCTCTTGCTACAAAATAATTTAAACTTCCATTGGCATCATAACTTGGAATAATTATTTTTCCTTTATAAGGACCTTTCCGACAATATCCTATTCTATATCTTAAGATATCAGATATACCTATATTTCTTTTCTTAAGATAATGTACAGCATTTCTAAATTCTGGACTCATTTCTTGTAGAATCCATAATGGTCTATAACCTTCAGGTAGCTGAAGAACAGGTGTATCAGTTGTTGTTTTACTTGGTTTCCATTCTACATCATCTAATAAATTTATTAATTTGGCTATCTTTTCTCGTTGAACATTTAACTTACGAAACAAAATAGTTAACTTTCTACCAGCTGCATTACATACCCAACAATGCCAGTATTGAGAAACAATGTTTATTTCCATCTTCTTTTTGTTATGATTACAAAAAGGACAATGGAATGCAATATTATCATTAGAATTTATTTTACCTCTCCCCATGACAGACTCAAGAAGGGTTATAATAGAGAATTTGCTCATTTGCTCATTTGTTAATTATACTTATCTCATTATCATTATCAATACTTTCAATAATAATGTTTTCTTAAAGATAAACTTTAATAAAAATTTTATTAATATGAATATATTAAAAATATCTCGTAAGCTCAACCTTTTTACAAGCTTTTTTACTCATGTAACCAACTTTCCGGAATGTTCTTTTCTGCCCATGGGATATCATGTTTTTCACAAAACATTGCATAAGTAGTTTTACTACCTTTTCTTATTTTTGTTTTTGATGATTGAAATACAATTCTGATATCTAATTCTGGATGTTGTTTTTTAATTAACAAATGTTTTTTTCGATCTTCTAATACCCATCTACCCTTTGTCTCAACTAATATTCCATTTGGTAATGTAAAATCTATTGTATATGTATGATGTGTTTCCGGTTTGATATAATCAATAACTGTAGTTTCGTATTTAAATTTAGTTTTTGATTCTGTTAATTGATCTGCTACTTTATGTTCAAAGCCGCTCCTATAACCATGTTTTATTGCATTTGCACGCAATTTGGATTTTGATCTCCATGCCATAACTTATTCCTCTATTTAATATAAATATTAGTAATCCCAACGAACAATGATATTTGAATCAACATCGTTACGTTTTTGAATTGGCTGTGCCAATTTTCCTATTGCTAATAATTCATTGCTATCATTATATAAACCAACTGTTGTTATATAAGGCATAATAAACTCATTATTAAAAATACTTTTTACTCTATCTCCGGGAGGCCTTCTTGTTTGTTCTGCTTCTGTCAACTCCTTTCCTTCAACTGGAGTATATGTAGCAGTTGGGTTTGTACTTACATTGAACTCTCCTTTTGGAATTCTAACCATAACTTGATTTTCATATATAGTATGTGTTCCACGATAAGTTAAAGAAGTTATTTCTTCAAAAGCTCCAGAACCTGTATTATATTTTGGTAATGGAGTTGATACAACTAATTGTCCATTTTTATAAAATGCATTTCCTACAATATTTGTTTGATAACATGATGCTGATATAAAGTGTCTATTTGATAATGATGATAAATGTGTTTCTGATGCACCATAATCATACATACGAAATTCTGCAAAATCATGATTTGAAATTCCTATACCTGTTGTAGAACTAGAACCAGAATATTGTCCTATTCTTAATTGTGCATTATTAGCAGTTGAATGGGGAGGCAAACTTCCTGTTGTACCTGATGCAACTCCATTGGTATATATTATACAGTTAGATCCTGAATTTCGTATTGCGAAGTGATGCCAACCTAATCCTACTGCATCTAAATTTGATGATGATATATATAAAGCATTTGTGCCATCACTAGATTGGAAATGTAATGAAGCAGATTCAGCTCCTAATCCATGTACTTCAATTCCAATTGCAAATGGAGTACGATGTTGTGCCATTGATGCAGTTATAGTATGTGAAGGCAGAGAAGTATTTATTTTTTTACCTCTAAAGCCAACCACATTATTATTTGGAGGTAATGTACTTTGACCTGGTATTAGTTCTAAGTTTCTTATACCGCCCTTTGAAAGAACAGTTTCAAGACTAGGTCCGGCTGACACTACATTAAACCAAAATGATATTGTCCAATCATCTAAACGATTAAACTTATTGAATTCTTCTGTATGTGGTATTTCAATAAAATCTGTTTCTTGAAATCTTCCAGCAAACCCAGATGGTTGTTCAAAATCTCCGGAAGTGACAATACCCTCTACTAATTGTATTCCTGACCCGGAGGCAATTTGTATAGTGTCATTTAATATATAAGGAACTGTTTCACTTAAAGAATCAGTTAATTTCTTTTCTGATTGCCTAAATTCGTTGTTAAAGGATAGATATAAAAAGTTATTACTTGCACTAGCAAAACTTGAAGTTGCTATTTCACCATCTCTTAAATTACCTTCTCCATCATCTTCAATTGTAGTAACAACATCACCTATACCAGTAACAAATGTAATAGAATTAGGTTTTATTTGTTCTCCTACTTCATTATAAGGACATGAAATTGAAGAAGCCGATACATGAAGTATTCGTTTAGTTTTTGAATTAGAACAATGTTCAGCCCCATATGATTTTGTATTGACAGGATCTTTTAAATCATACGTTACATCATTATAATATCGGTGTCCTATTGCACGATATGCAACATATTTATTTGTTCCGTCTGCATTAGTTGGATATGCTGTATTAGTTCCTACTGCATCACCTGTAGCCGGATCAAAAATATCTATACGAAAATCGCCATGGACTCCTGAATGAGTGACAAATCCAGTACCAACGTCGGACATTCTATATCGTTTATATGATTTGAATGGTCGTTGATGTATATCGATTGGCTTAATATCATTATAAGCTTTTGGCATATTGAAAACCCTCTAATTTAGAAATCAAGTTTTACTCGTATCAATGCCTCTCTAGTATAATTTTTTAGCAACGGTTGACTTAATTTAGCTACTGCTAATAATTCATTTGAGTTATTATACAACCCAACCGTAGTAATATATGATTGTGGATTATTAACAAAAGAATCATATGCAGGTCGCCCTTCTGACCCGGTTGTAAAAGATGGATTATTTGAATAATTATATTGAGTACTTTTAACACGGCAGAAGAAGTATGAAGCTTTAGTACGTTCAGATGCTCTAGCTTGAATTCCACCATTTGTATCAACTCCAGAAACTTGATCAGATCCTGATACTGAAAGGAATAATTTTACTGGATTATCTCCTTGTACTTGTGAACCAGTAACTGTATTAAAACTTAATTCAGTATCTAATGTATTTCCATTTAAAACAGCAACTCCATATTTAGGAAATAATAATCCAAAATATGTTGGAGATGATTGATTATGTACATCTGTACCTCCATCAATTGAACCTGATATTAAATTATAAACAGGACCTCCAGAACCTACTGTTGCTTGATTAAAAGATGAATCATCAATAACTTGGATAAACTCATTATTATGAACTCCACCTTTGTTATCAATCATAACAGCTGAACCAGTATGAGTAGCATTTACACCTTTATATTGTCCGCCGGTCGGATCTGCAGTACCATCTGGTCTTGAACCTGATAAGAAAGCAAATGTAATTTCAAAATTACCTGGATCTAACTCCTCACGCATTCTAGAACGATTAAAATTTAATATATATATTGAATCTGTATCTACTCCGTTTATTGTAAACTTTTTATCATCCGGTTCCAATAATAATTGTGCATATTGTTTATAAATAGCTCTAGATGGAGTATCATTATTTAAATTTCCTGTTAAATCTTTTGAACCCGATCCTCCAAAATGTCCATAAGCAATACTTAACTCTGAATTTGCTAAACTTGTCTTTGCTGGATCACCACTACTAAAAAGTTCTTGATAATAAGTTTTTTGAGTTGCAGTTAAATTAGATGAAGTAAACATTGAAACAAAACTACCAGTATTACCAGCAAACAATCCCGTTGTTACTACTTCTTGTTGTCCCCTGATAACATCACCAGCTGCTTCATTTTGATCTAAAAATGTATATGATCTTTGTCCAAAATCTTGTGCTATCGATGGACCAGAACCTCCTGGACCAGCATTGGATGCATTATTTTGAGCCTGCAATTGTGGAGCTTTTTGCTGAACTGCCATTTGTAAATTATTTGTGCCTAAGTATGCCATTTATTTTTCTCCGTTATCTTGCTGCTGTTAATGTTTGAGGTGCTGAACCATCATATTTCTTCACTGTAAATGCAATAGTAGCTCTACCACCTGTTTCATTTCCAATAACTGTTAATGTAGCACTCATATTAGAAACTAAATTAACTTTCGGTACAATTGCAATTGACCTTGCAATTTGTGTTAATGATCTAGATGACTCATAAGCACTAACTTGATTAGATAAAGACGGGCCTCCGGCTGCAAATACTGATGATAAAACTTGCAGATCAGCAACATCTGAATCTGATAATACAAATGTATATCCTAATCCTTCATTTGCACTAGGGAAGTTCCTAGTCGAAGGATTAACTGTATATGATTGACCATAACGTAATTGACCGCTTGGTACAACAACATCAATAATTGGAACTCTTCCATTATCACCAAGCCCTTTTGGTAATGTCATTAATTTATATTTCATCATTTGTGTTTCATCAGGCAATGCCTCTGTTATTGGCATATTTTCAATTGCAGCTCCATAATAAGCTGATCCTAATGGATGATCTGGATTATATAAATCATAATCGATTTCATCATCTGCTAAAGCAAATTTTGTGATTTGAAATTCATCACGTCCTCTTGCTAGTAATTCTCTACCTTTTTTGGTCAATATTGCATCGACCGTAACTGTTGAATTATTTAAGTATCCCATTGGTTTTTCCTCTATTTTAAATAAATATGCTAATCAATTGATTTATCTAATTATTATGTAGCATTAAGTGGTGCTATCGGAGTATCTTCAATAGTCGGCGATGATGCACCACGTATTATAATATTAGTTGGACTAGCAAATTTTGATATTTGTGCACTTGATGCATATGACATAAGATTTGGATTCACTTCAAATACTTCGATAATAGGAGCAAATCCTAATGCATCATATGGAGATGGCATATTAACACCTGGACCGGATATTCTTGATCCTAAAAATTTAACTCTATCTCTCATTAAATTTTGATCATCCATATAATCTGCAGGACTAAAAGATGATGATTCAGGTGGCTGTCCTGTTGATGCACTATACTCTAAAGTTGTTATTTTCTGAAACTTATCTCCAGACCCTGTCATGTAAAATAATGTTTTAGTTTCAAATATAGTACTCTTTCTTTGTTCATCTATATAATCAGCTAAAAATGGTTCTCCAACTTCTTTAATATCACGAACTAATTGAACCTGATCAACATTGATTCCCATATTTGCAGTTATAGGAACATAAGAGAATCGAGCTGTTACATTTGTCCTTGGAGCAATATGTACATTTTCAAAAGTCAATGTAGCCATACTAGCTGAATGATCTACAAAATCAGCTGTTACTCTAACTTGTTGTACAACCGTATGTTGAATTTCCGGAACATAAATATCACCAATTGTATTTTCAGATCCAGTATTAACACAACACACTCGTTTACTACCGGCAAAACCTGCCGGAATTGCACTTGCAGAATATTCTCCATTATCATTGTTAACTGTTGTTATTATTTCTCCATACATGTAAGATTGAGTCACATTAGATGATGAAGCAGCATTTGTATTATAATGCCAAACACCTAAATGTAAATCATTGATTGTTTCTCTTTGTGTATAAGTATTGAATTGAGCTGCTATCTGAGTTGTTTCTTTATTTTGGAAAACATAGTCCGTAAATCCCATATTGGCTAAATCAGTATTATTTAAGAGACCATACACTCCTGCATCTTTTTTAAGTGATTCTGAAACATGTCTAACTGACAATCTTCTTGTAAACGTTCCTGGATGGTTATACACTCCACTTTCCCAATTATCATTATTATTAGGAAGATGTGTCAATTCATGTTTGTGTTGTCTCCTTGTATACACAGCCATCATTGAAGAAGTTGCCGAAGGTAAATTATCATATGGATTTTTTTCTGTAACAAAATAATCAGCACTAGCTGTATTCTTTGCTCCGTCTAAATCTGCAAAATGATTTCCGTTATCTGTAGTTCCTCCTGTTCCTAAATGATATGCAAGGTCGGATTCAGCCAAAGAAGGAGATCCGGAAATACCTCCCTCATATGTTAAATATAATCCAGAAGCTGTTCTAGCTAAATTTCCTGGATTCATTTCATATTGTGGATTTTCTATCACCGGTGGTTTGGTAATTCGTACCTTTGATCTTTCAATGGCATTTGGTTCAATTAATAATCCCATTGCATCATCAACTCTTTCTGCCAACATTTGTTTGATTTGCTCAAATAAAGAAAAATCAAATTGACTAAATATTCTCATATAAGCATTCAAATCATTTCTGTCTGAATACTTTTTCCAATATTGTTCTGCAAATCTATGAAGATCTGGATAATGATTATCATGTGTATGACTTGGGTCTCCAACAAAATCATCTAATTCTACATCACCTATTTGATTAAAAATATCTTTATTGATTTGATCTGACGGAGCATAAAATAAACCTAATTTATTTAAATCAATTGAAGCAAAATCAAACTTAGATCTTTCTCCTGATTTTTCATTATTTAATCCATATAAAAGTCCATTATCATCAAATCGTATTTTTTGTGATTTTGGTAATGTAGCACCTAACGAAACACCTTGTACATAATACGTTTCTTCTACGGCATCATAATTGCCTCTTTCTGAATTTAATGGTGCTGGAAAATTTGACATCGTAGCAAAAGAACTTCCAGAATTAATTAACTCTTCAGAACTACCACTATGATATAATAATTGAAAATCTAATATATGTTGTGCCGGATGTGAAGAAGATAAAACTTTATATCTATCTAATGAATGGTCTACTGCATTTAAATCTGTCCCTAATGGATAATGTCTAACCAAAGTATCAAATGAAGAAGTTGCATTTAAACCAGAAACATAAGATGTAGGATTCAATGTATGAAGATCAAATGCTTCTTGTCCTATATTTTCTAACCATTCTCGATATTCTTGCATTGATCCACTAAATGACATCACATTTGGCGTATTGGTATTTGCATGCGCAATGGAATTATCTCTTTCTAAAAATCTTCGAAGATTGGTATTCACTCTAAATTGATCATTTGTACCTCCTACACCAGGAAATCCTCCTATAAAGGATCTAACTTGAAGTCCGCCTGCTGCATTAGGAGTCGATCCCCACCCGGGATGGTGTCCAGCGATGGTCGGAGTATAAGATGCACTAGTTGAATGAACAATTTTGCCAGTTATATAATCAGATGCTTGTTGACATTGAACATGATAAGTTGTATTTATATTATCTGCTCTATTATATATACCAGCACCTGATCCTGTTGCTGTAAAGAACCATCTTACGTTCCAAAAATTGCCATCATATAATGGAACCCAATCTGTAGATCCTGTAGAAGGAAAACTATTACCTGTACCTCTTATATGTGAAAATACCAATCTACCATATTCATCTGAGCCGGAATATGATCCTGTATGTTCAACAGCCAATTGAAAATAAGTTCTTATATCTGATCCATTGGTTAGCTGATCTTTGGCTACTGTATGCAATAACATGTTTTCTTTCACGCCAGGCTTGAATCTAAATTCTACTGTTTGATGAGGTATGTCTTCACCTGAACCTAATCCAGGTCTTTGAAACCCCCAATTACCTATATTAGTAGTATAATCTCTTTGGCTAAATCTAATATAAGGATGATCTATAGTATCTACAGAAGCCGATTGGAATTGTAATGCATATGAAAATCTGTCTTCTATTAATAACGGCACATCTTCTTCAACTTTTGGACCACCATACTCTCTTATGCTTAATAAAGTCTGAGGGATACCATATGTATTCATTAACGACTTGATCGACCTTGCAGTACCTTTAGATTTTAACATATAAGGTAAATTATTAACTATTCGTCTCCAAACCTCCGTCGTTATCTCTTCATTTGATTTTGAAAATATAGATCCTGTAGACTCAATCTTACTAGAACTATTAGTTCCTAATTTATATTTCCATAATGATTCTGCCTGATTTCCATTGGATAATGTCCATCCCATAGATTGTGCCACTTCATATAATTGATCTCTTTGAAGTCCTAATTGAGGGTGTTCTTCTGGATAATACATTTCCGATAATTTATCTGTATATGAATAGATAATATCAAAATGATGTCCTATCATGTCAACAAATAACTCATACTGAGAATTATTTGTATCAGTTCGAACATGTTCTGGAATTGTTTTATTTAATGCATTTGGATTTTCTTGGTCATATAAAGATGCAGTTGCAATTAAATTATCATACCAAGCTTGTGATAATGAATGTGATGTATGATAAACATGTGTTTCACTTCCAGATATAAATTTTGGATATGATGTTATCTCATATCGTTGTGCACCTATATATCCTCCTTGTAAAGAATTTTCATTTTTTGTATAATCAATATCAGAGTCATAAAAAGATTGATGAGAATAATTACTTGATGTAGGTGAAGAATATAACCATTTTTCAAACCCATCGAAAGAACTAATTATACTATCTCTTCTGATTTCATTAGTTGATACTGAACTTTGAAATGTATCTGCATCCGTCCCTGAAGCTCCATTTAGGGTATCAATATTTGCATTATAAAATTCTATCAATTGAAGTTTATATTTAAAATTAGCTAAACGTTCTTCTGCAGAAGAAAAATGAACAAATTTCTGAAATCCGGAATAATCCAATCCTACTTGTGAATCTGCATATGAACTACTAAAAATTGAATCTATTAATTTTTGTGAGGTTGAAAGATTATTTCCTAAAATATCATTCCATGCCTTAAAATCTGTTTCTGTAATAGTTCCTAGATCTGCATTTACGTCAAAATTCGGTCCTTGTAATCTAAATAAATTCTCAATATCTGAAAATTGAAAAGTTATATCATCTGAAACAGATTCTGCTGCTTCATATACTAACCAACATGTATCTTCTGCTTTAATTGATTCATCTAATGGCTTTAATAATTTAAAATAAAAAGAACCACCCCATTCATCTTGATTAAGTATATATGCAGTTTTATTATCTCCAAAATTAAGAGCAACATCGCCTTCCATTGGACCAACTATTGCAAGAATTATTATAAAAGTTAACCCAGGCTTCCCAGTCCCTTCTACCGTAAGTCCAGGTTGATTAAATACTAAATTTTCCATCAATTCTGCTGATGATAATTCATACCTACATTTTATTTCTGTACGATCTGGTGATATTTCTTCAACTACTATATGTTGACGAGTCCTGTCTCCAATTATATTTGCAAAATGATTTGTAACAATATGATAATCTCCAGTCGGAACTTCAGAATTTTTAACTATTTGAGAATAATCTAATGCAAGACGTGTATTTGATATTTTTTCTTTACCGTTAGCTAAAACTTGCGCTTCAGATCCAATTACTTGATAGGCAAGATCATATATAGATGATATAAGTTTATTATCTTCTACTTTTACATATATATGAGCTTCTGGACTTAACCTTATGCTATCAAAATTCACTCCTCCAATATTTGCCGGACCTGTTCGAATATTTTCTAGTTCGATTTTTGAAGAATCGATAGTGTCCCATTTATTAGCTAACACTTCTCCATTAACTGAAATAATTTCTTCTTTATTTATAAATTTATCTAAAGACACAATATTCTCCTATTATTAAACACCTGCATATCTATCTGATTTATTAATTCCATATAAATTTTCTGTAGTATTTGCTTTTATAGCATTTAATACCCATTGTGGAAAACGTATTCTCCAATCTCTATCGCCTGTTGCCCCATCATCTGCTCTTTCTAACTGTTTTGAATATTCTCTAACAGTTTTGTAAAACTGACTATAATATACTGCTGCTAATCTATCAACTAACTCTAATGCTGAAGAAGCTCCAATACTAGTATTAGTAATCGAAGCTGTTATTGAAGCTGCTTCTTGATCAATTTCTTGCCATTCTTCATACAGGTCATCATTTCTTGTTATAAACTCAGCTATCGCATCCGTTATTAACGATGCATCATATAATGCGGAAGCATTTCTAGTAGCTGCATCGCCTCTCCATGCATCAATATCATTTAATAATTTAAAAAACTTACTCCATAACGCTTGAGCTTTTATATCTAATTCTTCCATTCTAAATGCCGGTACTGATTCATTTGTTAATTGAGATGTACTACCACCTCCTATTATACTAGTATTAGTAATATATGGTATATCCAAAGCAACTCCGATTGACATATATTCTAATAATTTTGTAAAATCACGATCAAACAATGTCGGTGGAGCTTTATAATTTATAGATGAAAATCCAGATTGGCCACTACCATAATCAAAATTACCTATATTCATAACATTAGAACTACCATTATGATAAAATTCGGACAACGTCGATTGTGCAAGAGCAGAATCAACATAACTAGCAACTGGATGCCAATCGGATTGAATGCTATACCTAGATATCCATGCACGCATTTGATCATATTCAAGTTCTGTCAATGGAGCTATTTTATTATGAATAAATGGAGCATATGGAAAGCATGCTCCATAACCATTATGTTCTTTTGTGTAATCCAAACGTCCTGTTGTCCCAGATGCTTTATAATGTGCATATGGACTATTCATATCTAAATCAGGTAAATGCACAGGAGTCCATGGACACCATTGATAATATATAGCAAATGCTCCTAGTTGATAAGACTTTTTCATATATAAGAAATTCTGGTATGATGTACTTTTCCAGGCCGATTCAATTTCACCATGAGTTAAATGCCACCATTTTTTTCGAGCCATATTCACTGCCTTAAACATATTTCGATGTGTTCTAGTTTTACCATCTTCATTTCTAACTTCCCAAGCTGCACCATTTGTAATATGCCACATTCGTTGTAATTGATTTTTATGATCTGTTATTCTATCGACAGCGGCCCGAGGAATGGGCATTGTAACATTATAATCTCTATTAGCTACTTCACCACGATTTGACCAAACATCTTCATATACTGCTTGTGCCAATGCTTGCCAATCCGGAGCAATATATCCTAAATCAGTATCTAACTGATTCATTTGTTGTAGAAGTTCATTTGAGTTATATAAAGATCCTCCGTTTTGATAATATTTAATAGATCCACGTGGTTCATAATCCGCTAATAACTCATTGTCGAATATATTACCTCCGTTAGTTGCTGCAAAATAATCTTCATATTCGCCACCGCCATAATTTCTATATGTGATATGAGGAAATCTAGACCATGCTTTATTTTGAATTTTTCCATCATTGGCTACATTGTAATAACGGTTATCACCGTTTGCATCTTTTTTAATCGTAACTCCGCCGGCCATAATTTCCATAGCATCGGCATTCACTAATAAATTAAATAATCCTCTTGGACCATATCTTCCTTGTCCGGCAACATACGATGATATATCAATTTCATTTAATGTAGCATAATTAAAACCCATACCAGCAAACTTTCTCCAAGTTCCTAAGATCATTATTCTACTAGTTTGAGTCATGTCATCTAATGCTATTATATCTCTTTCTTCATCGGTTGCACCGGATGTTGCAGATGTATTGTTGGCTATTATACTAGAGACGTACGTATCACCTTTTGGTATCCATGCACCAATTACCAACTTTCCTTCGTATGTTTCTCGATATTTTTCATCTGATGTTTGATCTAAAAATACAGTTTCATCATATATTGCAGCTCCTGTTTCAGAATCTTGATCAATAACATATTCTCCTGGATCTCGTCTAAATCTTCCTTTGATCTTATATTCAACACCTTTACGTACTGCAAAATTCCATTCGCCTACTCTAGAAGTTAAAACTCTAGCCGCATACTCTTCATACGGATTTTTTTGAGATACTGTTTCAGCTCCGGAGTTAGATATCGACGAATATAGCCCATCAAAATTCAAATCAAACTCTTTATAATCAGATGGCTTTGCTAACAATATATCTCTATATGTTTGTTGATTTTCAAACAATAAAACTTCTAACGTTTTATAATTTGGTATTACAAATGCTTTACCATATTTTATTAAAAATATAGTGAATATTTGGTCTAATGGTGGTTGATCTGTACCTCTTCTAAAAGGTCCTGTTTGTAGATATGCATTATGTACATCAACACCTTCGATTGATTGTAAAGACACAAATTTAATTTTGTTATCTGTTGCTAAAGAAGGTATAACTGCTCCATCTACGATAGGCTTTTTAAAGTGAGTTAATCTATCATTTAAATTTGCTCTATATTCTGCAGTTGGACTTAATGTAACAAAATCTTTAGTTACTATTTGAAAATCATCTGTATTCATTTCAATCAATAAATGATCGTTTACAGTCCTTTTTACTTTATTAGTCTTTGTAGGATCAAAACTTGTACCTAAACCTGCTGCCGTACTATATGGAGGATTTTTATCTGCCATCTTATTTCACCACTTTAAAATAGAAGTCGTCAAATGTTTGTGTATCATTTGTTCTTCTACATGTTAACTTTATTTTATAATATCTTTCAGGCAGAAAGCTATCCATTCTTAAATCAAAGAAACTACTATCTACATCATAACTTATTTTTGTCATAGAATCACCCCATTCTGTTTCATCTTTTAGTATTACATGATCAGTAACTGAATCAATTATTTCATATGAACTTGATATTGGTAGATGATCATTTGTTATATAAAATGACGATGTTTGATATGCTTTGGTTGGAAATTCTGGACGAACTCCTATTCTAAATCTTGTAGTTTCTGATGTTCTATATTCTGGTTTTATATTTTTAAAATACGGAACATATGTGTTAGATGATATAGCATTTAATGTGCCTGATGTAGAACTATCATCATATTCATATGATAGTCTTGGAATGAATATTGTATGAGACTCTCTTCCAAAATATTTTATTGAACCAAAATTTTCTTGAGATAATTCATCTGTATTTGGACGCCTAACAATAAACCCATTCATATTAGCACCATTAGGTGCATTATATTGTAACCAATCTAAAGCTAATAAATTTGTAATATTCATTCTAATATCAGGTGACTGATTTACAAATGATTGAGACGCTTGAGCTATTCCAAGAGTTCCCATACTTCCAGTCTCCCATGTGCCGCCTCCTTGAGTTTCTGTCGATCCTGCTGAAGTATCTTTACTATGTGCAGATCCTGTGTTCCATGGTATGCCAGTGCCATATGCTGCATCACCTGATCGATAATACCATGATGACCCAATTTTTGTTTCTGGAGTGTTATTAAACTGTCCATTTCCGTTATCCCATGATTCAGAAACTGAATTTGCATATAATGTATATGAATGTAATAAATCTGTTGCATCTGAAGCATATAGTTCTAAGTATAAAGATCCACTCCCTACTACAACACCTTCTCCGTTAATAGCCGGACTAGGAACATTTAACGCTAAAATATCTTTTATCAATCCTTCATATTGAGTTCCAAAATCTACAATAAATCTAGATACATATGAATTTGATTGACGCACTCCATTTAATTTAGATCCAGAAGGTATTTTTGATAACTCTAATATCTGATCTACACCCGTATTTCGTTCAGGATATCTTTCATATAATGTTGTATCTCTTTCTGGAAAATATATTCTTTTCATTGTCTATCCCTTAATTTTTTATAATACGACCTTTAATATCTGTTTTTGGATATTTAACCTCAAATATCATTGGGTCAATTGACGGATATAAAATTCCATGCCTTACTGCAGTTTGCATATCATACACATTATTTGAATATCCTGAATCTGTTATATTAGTTAATGAAACGCTCGATACAGATTGCACACCTTTAATGCCATCTAATTCAGTATATAAACTATTAATATTAATACTACCATTTATCTGCATCCTATCATTCTTCATTAAAGTTTGAAGCCTATCTGTACATCTTAAAATTACTTCATCACTATTTTGATCTGGTAAAGGTATAATTTCAAATTCAATTCCTATATTAACAATATATGCTGTCTTAATAGATATAGCATCTGTTAACATTCTAAACTCGGATAAATATGTTCTAATATTTTCTTTAAGTGCTTGATTTGGACTAGTAAAATGTCCTTGATTATCATATGCTAACAAATATAAATTTAAAGCCAATGGATTTGATATAGAATCTAATGGATAATTTCTATCATTAGAATCTAATTGAGTATCACCTATTACATATGCCTTTGCAACACTCCCAAATCGAACCGGCATTGCATAACATCGTGCAATGTAATCTTCTCTAGTAATTACTCTGTTTTGTGCTGCAAATGCCGAAACAGCATTTTGTCGTATATTTTCAATATTTTCTTGAGAAGCTCCTCCCGTTGCCGGAGATGGATTACTTACGGCCACAGTTGCTTTTGTATCTTCTAAATCAACTGTCGAATCATCACTTAAATATTCTACATTACCTATAGAAGTGATTGTATTTGCAGCTACATTTTCATTAACTCCTCCACCAACTGTATAGGTTACAGTTAATACTTCATTATTAGGAGCCAACCCATATGTACTAGTTGCTAAAAAGTTAGATGGATCTATAGCTGATGTTGTAGTACGTCTCAGATATTCCAATCCTGACCCTACATTGGTTGGATTTGGAATTATTTCTTCATCTGCATCTGATGATATACCTGCACCAAACTGTAATTCTGTTTGATAATCTCCTCTAATCCTAGTAACAAATCTTCTAGGTGTTCTAGTTAATTTTAATATATAAGGAACGGTTGATCTATATTGTGCTAGGTCTGGATCATTAAATGGAATGTTAGCAATATCTTCCATAATGGTATCTTGTGCTAAATAATCAACTTCGCTCCAAGCATCCCCAGTATCACTTTCAACTGATAATATTTCTAAAACATCCTTTTCTGGTAATAATAATTTATCATATTGTTTAGGTGTTGTAAATGAAAAATCACGAGTCACAACTTCTCCGGAGACTGCCTTTACTTCTTTCTTTAAAAGATATCTAGTTACATTACCACTACCGTCTATTTCATATACAGATACATTTGCATTATCATTAAAATCTAAATTTTCTGTAGTTCTAAAAGAAATATCATCTTCTGATAATACTTGCATTCCTCTTTTTATACTTAAAGCATATCTGTAATCCGGTCTTGCTGCTGTACCAGATCCTATAGCTGGCACCAATTGAAATACATCTAAAGTAACTGTTGCTGGTGAATTTATTCTTGGCTTGAAACCAAATAAATGGGACAAGCGTAATACATTAGTAGTCTCTTGAGCTTGACTCAATAAAGATTCTCTAAATGATTGATCTGTATAATATGATATTACATCTCCAACATATGAAGCCATCTCAATAAACATCATACCTGGTGACGATTCGTTGAAATCTTGATATGTATTTGGAAAATATTGTTTAGCAAAGGTAATTAAATTTTGCCTCATCTGAGGAAAATCTTTTCCAATATACCTAACATCCTTTTTTACTAACTTTGACATTTTTTATCTCCTAATATGACCCGCCTATGTTTGGTACAATTGTTGAACTACCAAAACTACCTACACCTACTAATTCTAATTGTGCTGGAGTTGATTCTGCAGCATCAGAAACTACAATTGCATTTTCGTCTAATAAAACATTTATTGTCAGATTAGCACTGTTTACATCTAATCTAAAAACTAATGAAACAGATAAACTATATGCATTTATATCACGTGTTATTATAACACCATCTATAATAAAATAAGGAAGCCAAAATTTAATATCTTCAATTAAACGTTCTTCTACAATGTCTGAAAAGGCTGATGTATTTGGTTCGAATATAGCTTTACGTAAATCCGTTCCAAATCTAGGTTGCATATAACGTTCGCCTTTAACTGTGCCTAACAAATTTCTTAGATTAGATATAGATTGAGCATGTGTTGTATAATTTAATGCAAATACACTAGCTCCTCCTTTTTGTTCATTATATTGTCGCCCCTCAGTATTAGAATCATCTTTTAATGCAGTTCTATCAAAATTTCCATTAATAGATGATTTATTAAATGGCAATGATATACCTACAGCTGTATCCGGCTTGTCAGAAACTGGTCTATTTTGGTATATTGTTCTTGCCATTTATTATTTTCCTTTTTTCTTATCTATAGCTTTCATTAATGCTGAATAATCTTTTGTCATTGCACTTGCTACTGCTTTAACACCTTCATTATTCATATTCATTGGTTCTCCATTAATTCCTGTTGTTGTTAATGGAGCAGGTCCTCTTTGCATCCCAAATGAATCTGCCATTTCTGCTTTGTAATTACCCATACTAGGATACTCTTGTTGCATTACAGCTGGACCATCTCTCATTGTACTAAAATCAGCTGATGTTGCTGTTTCGTTTAGTATATCATTTAGCATACTATTTTTAGTAAATTTCTTTTTTGCTTTTGGTTTATATTTTTTTGTATCGCCTACAATTTTTTGTAAATCAGATTCATGTTTAGTAACTGTTGTATTTTCATTTAATACTGATTTTATTTCTGTACGAACTGCTGCACGAACTTCTTCTCTTATAACCTTTCGAAGCAATTTTACAAATGATTTTGATTCCATATAATATTCCCTTTATTTTTATATAAATATGTTTATGATAGAGTTCCGGGGGTAGTTGTTACCCCTACTGTAGGACCACCTGATACAGAAGATCCGGCAGTCACTTGTCCCGGATTAACAGTTGCTGCAGACGTAAATATATAAATAGCTTTAGCTAACTCTCTAGCTAGACATGCATTACCCGCTTCTGGACTATCTTTGGTTTGTGCTTTATCTAGAGCTGCCTTTATTGCTGTTTCTAAATTTGGTTGTAATAGTGGCATAATATTCTCCTATTGTTTTAATTGTTTTAATGTATTTACTAATTCTTTAAGTTTACCTGTTTCCGGATTAATTAGTGTTGGGCCTCCGGCTGGCGTAGGAAACTGTGATGATCCAGCAAATACTCTATCAACTGCATTTACAAGTTCATCTAATACTGTAAATATAGTATTCATCTCTCCAGCCCAACTTGGCGTTGAAATAATAACATCTGCTGCACCAGTTAATATAATCTCATCTGTCTTAGAATTAAAAACTAATCGATCGGAATTTATTGTAACTTGTGGAGAATCATAACTAGCCATTGGCGTTGCAGGACCTATGCCTTGGGATAACGTTAATTTATTTTGTTTAACTTTTTTACTAGAAAGAAATATTGAACAATCTGTATCATCTGGATTTTCAATTACAAATTTATTTGCGCCTCCTTGTTTTAATAATCCATTTGATATTGATAAAATTGGACTACCAGCTGCTCCTTCCCAATAAGGCTTTTCATTGTATTGATCAGTATCTCCTTCAATGCCTTGACTAAATCTTATTGAATGTCCATGACGGCCTTCAATAATAACATCACCTTCAAATGGCTGATGATTTTTTACTTGATCTGACTCAATAAAATTTTCTCCAGGCTTATACTCATTATCTTCTTCTGCAACAGGACCAGCACCAGCTCCATAATTTTCATCATTTCCTGCACTATCAAGTTTATGCATATCCGGTAATGGATTGAGGTGTTTATTGCCATGAATATTAACAACCGAAACATAATAATATACAGATGATGGTATATCTTGATTAGCTGTAAATGATGGTCCCATTACAATAAAAACATGTTCACCTATTAATGGATATTGAGTAACATTATTTAATGGATATGCAAGAACTTCTTCACGAGGTCCTCCTATTCCACCAAATCTAACTTCAATAGTGCCTAATGGTAAGTCTCGTCCTTCTTTATCTTGTTGGGTCTTGAATGATCTTTTTATGTCGATCACTTCTGCTAACATCATCTGTACTCTCCTGTTCTTGCTTTTTAATATTATCTATTTCATTTTCAGCTTCTTCTAATAAACGAGCTCTTTCTTCATCTGTCAATCCATATTCATTTCCATCATCATCTTTCATTGATACAGAAACTAATCGTTGTACAACAGCTGCTAACTTAACTAAAGCATCATCATTTTTGACAGATACTTCTAGATAATCTTTAATGAGGGGTACTATTACAGTTGCATCACCGGCATTAGTAATTAATGGTTGTAGTTCTTTGATGAGTGCATCGATTTGTCTTGCCTTCTTTTTTGAATTATGATATATATCACGCATCAGATCAGAAAAATTTGTTCCGTTGAAAAGTTCGAATTCAGAGTTCATATATTAGCCTTTAATATAAATATAGAAGCTAACATATTATTATAGAATTAAGGTATTAGATTACCGGTTTTATTAAAAATTGAATACATTTTAGCATAATCACGTTTCATAATATTAACTACCTTAGTAATATTTTGAGTTTTTAGGCCGGTTCTTTCTCTGATTAAGATATAAAGTGCTTTCTTATTAAAGTTTTCAATATTTTCTCTAATCCTAAACAATTCTAAAATTGTATCAGCAACTACTATGTCACGTTTATTTGAAAATATTGAATTTAAATTTTCATCATAATATGATACCCATAAATTAGTGAAATCTTTTAACGATTCTTGATGATCAGATAATCTTTGTTCTGCATCTAAATCTCTTCTTTCATCTAATACATCTGTCGAAGCACGTTGTTTTAACTTAGCATAATTAGCATTATTTTGAATAATAAGATAATTTTTTGCTATAATACTAAAATATGAAAATGCCTTTCCTTTACCTTCTGTAAATTTACCTATCTTTTCTGTCAGGAAAGCAACTACTTCTGCTTTTATATCTTCATATGGCACATCAAAATAACTAAAACGAAATGTATAATAAATATTTTCAACTAGTTTATCGAAAGGTTTATATATATGTTCTCTAAAAACTTTATTTCTTTTACTAAAACTTTCTTCTTTATTATAAGCAATAATAGCTTTCTCATTAATATATGTGAAGTATTGTTTTTTAGTTGGTTTACGTCCTCTTCGCTTCCTAGGACCATTTTCTTCAATCTCGGCTAGTTCTTCTTCTAACCATTTATAAAAATCATCTACTGCACTCATTTAGAATCCCTTATTTAGATCATCCATAATATTCTGTAACTCTTTAAAAATAAAACCTGTTTCATCATCTGCTTGAAATGATCCTACTCTATCAATTTGTCTAAGTTTAGAATTAGATTCTCCAATACGTGTTTTCAACGTACTAAAAAATGTATAATATTCAGTATTAGATTTTTCTAACTCTTCAATATAATCAGATAAATTTTCTTGTTTACGTAACTGATTAATATTGACGAATATTGAAATTAAAACTGCTACTGATAAGATTACTATTGCTGTTATCATTTATTTTCTCCGAATAAGTCATCAAACATTTTTGATGCGTTAATTTTAGTTGATGGGTCAGATAAACCTTTTTTTGGATATTGTTTCTTTACAGGAGCAACAACTGCTGGTTTATTTTTATACCACATTTCAAATTCAATTCTAGCTGCCATTGCATCTGCTTGATGCATTACATATCCTAAATTAGTTTTCAATTTTGAATCTGCTGTTCTTGACATAAAGTAAGGTTTATTACTTTCATCATATAACCCATCTGTTAATTTTATACCTAACATTTCGTTCCAAGTGATGCTAATGTTATAATGTTGCAATAACCATATAGATAGGTCATTTACGAGGCTAAAAGGGTTGTTAGGATTAATCTTATACATCTTTCCTTGATTCTTTCTATGCCACTCAGAATCATTAGGAATATATACTTCATTACCTTCTCCTGGAAATCCCATTTTACCTATATCATGATTCAATGCAACAAAAATTAATTCTTCTTCGGTATAACCAGACATATCTGCTCCCATACCTCTCCAAAGGTTGTATACTTGTTTTGCACATTTAACTACTCGTAATACATGATCAACATATCCACCTTCAAATGCATTATGATAATGATCAAAACTAGAAGCTGGTTGTAAAGATATTCTATCTTCTAAATCTGTATACATTGCTAGAAGTTTTTCTTTTCTTTCGCCTTCGAAGTTGTCTTTTATAATTTGTAAAAGATCGTTATAATTCTGTACTATTTGTTCTGCTGTTAATTTCATATTATATTATTTGGTCTATTATTCCTAATTGTTTTGCTTCTTCTGCTGTTAAAAACATATCTGATCTCATATGTTCTTTCCAATATTCTGCATCTTTATTTGTACGTTCAGCTAATAAAGAATATACATGTTTTTCTAAATTTTTAACATTATCTAAATATGCTGTTATATCAGACATTTTACCTCCAAGAAAACTAGATGATTGATGGAACATCATCGTCGATCGTTTACTCATCATTCTTGTACCAGTACCACATGTTAAAATAACAGCAGCTGCTGAAAACGCTTTACCTCTGCAAATAGTATTTACTTTAACATCTAATGATTCCATATAATCTATTATAGCAAACATTTCATGTACATCTCCGCCAGGCGAATTAATCATTAAATTAATTGGGGCTGTTTTATCTTTTCTATTTTGTAATAGATTTCTTGTACGGATTATTAAATCTGTTAATGTATGTTGGTTTATTTCATCGTTAAGAAATATTATCGAATCTTTAAAATCAACTAATGTCATTAATTGATTATTTAACGCTTCATATAGTTCACTATTTTTAGTGTCTATCTTTAAAGGTTCTTTCTTCTGTTCTTCTTCATATATACTCATATGTTAAATATATAAAATATTTTTCGTAATTCCAAATTTAATTTACCTTTTTCAATTGACGTTCTAATTTACGTAATTGTACGGTATTAGATCTTATATCTTTTTTAAATGTTGCCTTCTTAAGATTACCTCTAACCATAAGCATCTGTTCTAAAATTTTATCACGTAACGCAGATTTTTCTAATTTAGATAATTTTTTCTTTGGAAGTCTTGGTTTGGTTGGTTCTAATGTTCCTTTTAATTTAGGCTGTTCTTTACCTTTATGAAATACATTACCTTGTGGATCGACAAATTCAGTCATAAACTGCCATCCTCTAGGTCGACCTTTGGATACATATCCACCTTTCATCTCTGGAGGACCTACTGTTTTATTAACACATTTGTAACATAATACTGCAGTTGAATTAGGACTAACCTCAGACCATTTATTACACCTAGGGTGTTTTGATAAAAATTGCCATCCCCAATAATTAGTATCTTCAATACTATTTCTACATACCATATGTAATGTACCGTTAATTTTTTTGTTTTAAACTTATGTGTAACTTTTTTCTTTCTTGCCATAACTTATTATTTTAATTCACTATTAAATTATACCCACTTATTTGTTCTTTTATTATATATTTTTCCTTTATTTGGGTCTTCTGATTTTTCCTGATAAATATCTTCCTTAGGTGTTGATAATATTTTTTCATTTCTTTTTATCATCTCTTCCTGATCATAATGCAATCCATCATTGCCATTTTGGCCGATTATATTCATCCTTCCTTCTGCTTCTTCTTCTTCTAAAACTTCTATCCAAGCATCTAATCCTGTCTTCTTTTTTAATTTTTCTTGATTATGTTTTACTCGTTGTTTCATTTCTTCTGAAGGTCGATTGATTGGATATGGCTTATTAAATTCCATTCCTTTTGGTACAGACATCACCACCTTTGGTTTTATTTGAGCAAATGCCATATTGGCAGCTATTACCAATGCAATTGCAAGTGGGTCAAATACAAATATAATTAAAAGTAAAAACCAGTTAACAACTTGACCCATTGGATATCCGGTTGTTTCTGCTAGATATTTTAATGGACCTAATTCTCTTTGTTCTTCATTACCCATTTCTAAATTTAATAAATCCGTATCAAGTCTTAAGATAGAATCTTGTACAGCTTCTAACTTTAAGTTTATATCATTTCTATCCTTGATTGTATTATCTAATTCTTTTTGCAATGCCCTTCTAGTTGATGAAGAAGTAGTTGTAATTACTTGTTCAGCCTCTTTGTCATAATATGATACAGAACCGGGGTTTGATAAAGACTTTCTTAGATCAGAAATAGTTGAATTCAATTGTGTTTTTTCAATTGTTAAATCTGTTTTGTTTTCTTCGAATCTATTTTGTTTGGTTTCTAATACAACTAATGATTTATCTAAAAATTCAGATTTAGTAGCTGTCTCTTGATATGCACCTGACAAGAAACCATATATACCACCAGATGTAATTAATATCAAAATAAAACATGCTATAGATAAATACGCTCGCAAGCCTTTATTAATCGAATCCCAATATTGATATAATAGAGATGCAACTACTAATTTAGCAAATTCTAATGATCCGGCCATTATAATTACCTGTGTACTTGCTCCTGCAAATAACTTACTTAATCCAAATACTGAGTAAAACGCTGCTGAACCTGAAACTGCTAGTGCAGATAATGCAATCAGAAATGGAAAAAGTCTTTTTTTCATTTTAACTACCCGATACTCGGCTCTGAATAGCTTTTAATCGCTTTCTCATCTGATCAAATCTTCTTCTTGCTTCTGCTGGATCAATTGACATTTTACGTTTAACTGCTTGGTCCATAATCATCACCATATTATCGACTTCATCGAGCCATTTTAATACATTGTCTTTGTCTTTCATAATAAAACTTTTTTATTTTTATATTCATAAATATTACGATACTCTAAAAGTGCCAATTCTTTTGCTTTAGCTTCTATTACAATATCTAATTCTAGACCATATGTATTAATTTCATCTACAATATAATCTGAATGTGCTTGTGCCCTAATCTTAGGGTCTTGGAACTCTCTAGCTCTACTTTCTGAGTAATGTGTACATTGTCTAACATGTTCAGGCCATGTAGATGCAGCTAATCTTAATGCTTGTTCTTCTGATAACTCATCTGGATGGAATGAATGATGATGGTAATCGAATGTAATTGGAATGCCTATTTCTTTATGAAAGTAATCATATATCATTCGAGTTGACCACATACTAGGTTTATCATCATTTTCTAATACCAATCGTTTCTTACAATTATCAGATAACTTATGCCAACCAGCAATCCATCGTTTTGATGTACCGTCAAAATCTCCTCCATATGAACCACCTACATGGATATTTATTTTATTTTCAAATGAAGGTTCAAATCCCATTATATCAAATGTTTCTGAATGACGTTCTAAACTAATCAAAGTACGTCTTACTACTTCAGGATTCGGAGAACCAAGAACATTAAATGGTCCAGGATGAGTTGTTATTCGTATACCATGTTTTCTAGCATACTCACCACATTCCATTAGTTTAGTAGATATATCTTTAAACTGAGGCAATTGATGTAGTTCATAATGATCATGCCAAGGAAATAATTCAGAGCCTAATCTAAACAATTTAATGTTATGGTCATTGTTCCATTGTAGGTAATGTAAAAGGTCATTGGCATTAAGTAATGTCCTTTCGCCTAATAAATGTAAGTCCCAATCGGATGGATTGTCAGACCCATTTTGCCAAGTTGCTTTTCTAGCTGTTCTAGATGTTGTTACTCTACCTCCGGCCTTTTTTGGTCGGTTAGTTAATGTCATGTTAACACATGCATAACCTAATCTTACTTTTTCTTTCATATATTAATATAATAAATTTATCTCGTAATTCCTAAACATTTCTTCCATTTTCAAAAACATGTTTTATTGTCGGAAACCTTAAACTTAAACCACCTTCTTGATTTTTAGTTTCTTCAAAGTATTGAACGGTAATTGTTTTACCAATAATCAATTCTGGATTAGCTTCGTACTTTAATCGTTGCTCTTGATTCCATCCGGAACCTACTTTTACTTCATGACCTTTATGGTTAATATAAGCTTGAGCCATCATTCTAACTGTAACCTCTTTGCCGTCTCTGATAATTCTATGATCTTCAAAATCTATACTTTCAACAACATATTCAGCATCATAAAACTTCTTTACCTTTAATAAGTTTTGAGATCTCTTACCTTCATATCCGACATTCTTTCTTAACATAACTCCTTCATAACCTTGTTTCTCAGCATCTGCTTTTAACTTAGCAAAATGATCATCGTCACTAACAACTACTTGATCTAAAACTGATAATGAATTATTATTGTTAAGCATATTTTCTAATTTAGCAAATCTAGATATTCTTCCTGCCAATGTCTTTTCACTTTCTTTATTATCAAATTCTTGTAATGTTAAATAATCAAACATTACATATTTAGGATTTTTTATTGTATGATTTTTTCTTTTAATTTGTTTCATTATACCTTGAAAATCTTCGTTACCATTTTCATCCATTAAACAAATTTCACCATCGAATACAATTCCTCTTAGACCTAATACTTTAACAGCATCTTTAACAACTTGTAATGTTTCAAACTCATTACCTACTCTAGAATAACATTTGACTCCTCCATCTAATCCTACTATTGTAATACATCTTACACCATCCAATTTTCTAGACGCAAACCATACATCATTCCAATCAACTCGTTTAGGATCAAATTTATTTGCTAAAGCAACATCAAAGGTTGGAATTAAATTTGGAATAACTTTATTGATGACTGATTCTGAAGCTCTTATTTCAAGGTTTCTATCTATAATAGAGAAAATTAAATCTTCATATTTTTGATTTGTTGCTATAAGTCCATTTACCATTGCAATTGCATCATGTCCGGTATATGTTCTATTATTCAAATCATCTAATAATTCAAATATATTCTCATATATGAGGTTCATATCACATAAATCGGCATTCTTTTTACAATTTTTACTGGTCAAATAATACTTTTTATATGGGTCTAAGGCATAATTTAAAGCCTTTTTAATGAACTCATCGTTCTGAATAGACCCAATAATAACCTTTTTCTC
>Ga0181407_1000038_pt1 | contig 37606 bp, 34 predicted proteins | sample 30SPOviralmetaG_FD_130136 | JGI IMG/M metagenome (GOLD analysis project Ga0181407, IMG submission 130136) | Marine viral communities from the oligotrophic San Pedro Time Series (SPOT) site, San Pedro Channel, CA, USA - 30 SPOT_SRF_2012-01-26 | ecosystem: Environmental > Aquatic > Marine > Strait...
TCATCCAGAGTTGTTTCAATCTCTTGTGACATTTTGTCTCCTGGTTTACAAACGTGCGATATTTGCTATAGTTATTTATAGATTAAAGATTTTTGATGAAGGAGTGAAACGCGGAAAGTTTCATCTCATCCAACTGAGAACGGTGGGCGTTATCAATTCTCTGTTTAATCTTCTCGATTCTTTGCTCTTGGATTGCGCCTCCAGCATAGACCCACTCTCTTCCTTCCATAATGCCATTGACAAAAGCGTCAGGGGCAGAAGGATCTGCTACGATATCCGCAGCAGTGGCAAGCATAAAGTCATCAGCGACAACTTTAATACCACCTTCCTCTTTGATAGATCCAAGACCTCTCGAAGATACACCTAGTTTTACACCTTCGTCGAGAAGATTTCTAGCGATGTTACCCATGGGGGTATCGAGAAGTCTTGCCTTACCTACGAAGTTGTTACCCTCTCTTTGCAGAGAAGTAATTAGATGAGACACGCGGTCAAGATTAATAGTAGGACCATCAGGATGACCCAACTCACCTAGTGCGCGACCTTTGGTGATGTATTGCTCGTTGTATTTAGCAACTTCACGTTGCAAAGTTTCGGCGCGATACATGCGACCATTTCTATTTTTGATCTCACCCTGCAAGAAAACACCTTCGATAAAGTGGCGTTTCTTACCATCCTTACCTTCAGTGATCGTTACCTTTGCGGATTCAATCTCCTCTCTGATCAGTCTCATCTGTTGTTTCCTCTGGTGGGGTATCAGTTACCTCGGTCTCTGCAGATGCTTCGACTTCAGGTGTTTCGTCGGGTTCCTTAAACATTGAGGATCCGACTTCTTGCTTCTTGGCGTCAATTTGATCAACCGCTACGACTTTCATAGCAGAATCAACGTAGTCTGATAGATCTTTTTGACCTGCAAACAATGCGTTGACGATCTCAAGCGCGGATTGGGTTGGCATAATTATTAAGAATTCAGTAATACTATTTAGAAATCTCCTTTTTTACGATCCGCAGGATCGATTCCCTGCTGCGCGTATTGATCCATAGCTTGTTGCTCAGGATCAACTGGCTCTGGTTGGAGTGACATTGCCATTTGCTCTACTTCCATTGCTGGCATTTGCATAGGATCAATGACCTTACCGTCTTTGATCTCTTGCGCCATATCCTTATCGATGTCCTTGAATAGGGCATCAGGTTGCTTAAGGATCTGACGACGCATGTATTCCAGCGAGAAGTATTTGCCCACGAATGGGTCCATCTGCTGCAGAAGTGCCATACGAGCATTCATGATCTCTTGCTCTTTCAACTCAGCGAAGTAGTTGTCAGCAACAAAATCATATTGAATATGCTCTTTCATATCTTCCCACTCTTCAGGTGTGAAGACACCTTTCAGAATAAGTTGAGTCTTAAGCAGATCGTTAAACAGATCACCAAACTTCTTGCGGAGTCTAACGACGAATTTTTGGAATTTAACTTCGTCACGGGTGATCTCTGCAGACCTACCAACGTTAAAAGAAGAGTCAGATTCTAGACGTGACTCAGGTACGTTGAGTGACCTGTAGAGTTTCTTCTGGAAGTACTTGACATCCTCCAACTCACCTAGGTTTTGTCCACCTGGGAGTGTGGTGATCTCAGTGCCGCGTCCACCTTCACGTCTTGGCAACCAGAAATCTTCCAGCATAGACATGAATTTCTTGTCATCACGAATCTCACCAGTGTCAGCGTTATACACCAACTTATTTCTGTAGCGAGACATCACCTCTCTGAGGTATTGCTCTGCCTTTTGCTTAGGCAGGTTACCCACATCGATGTAGAAAATTCTACGCTCGGGTGCGCGAGAGAGGCGATAGATAACAAGCGAATCCTCAATCATTCTCAGTTGATTGAGTGCTTTAATTGCTTTATGGAGGTGTGACAGCACAGTGTTGCGCTGCATATCAAGTTGCCCTGAGTGGGCATAGCAAATTGCATCAGGTGCAATCTTGATTCCATTGTTTTCGTAACCGCGTAGACCCTTAGGCGCGTAAATATAATACTCAACTGCCTTAGGAATCAGCACGTTGACCTGTGGATCTGCAGGTGAAATGCGATCCTTGGGTTTATCATACTCGATAACTTTCTTGATTTTGCGAGGATCAATATACCTCAACTCTGTAATCCCTTCCTTGGGATTATCAGGGTTAATCATCTTATGGTAAAAGAGGCGACCATCGATATACCATCTACGGAAGATATCGTATGCCTTTCTATCAAAATCGAGGAGACTGAGAACATTCTCAAACTCCTCTCTGATACGAGTCTTAATAGCGTCAGACACTTTAAGATTTGAAAGCTCAATATCAACAGGGTGATCGTCAAGATCTCCAGCGATTGCCTCATTCACAATGTCATTAATTGCTGCATCCGCTTCAGGATGCAAAGACATTCCACGATACCGACCAATAAGATCGACATCGCTCGACTTGTTTGCCGAGTCTCCCAGATCTACATACTGACCAAAATGTCCACCAGCAGCAATGGGTTGCGCGGCATCGTCATTGTCTTTATGCACGAAAGAAGGACCCTTCGCAGAGCCCTTACCTTTCTTTCGATCTAGGGAATAACCAAATAGTTGTGACATTCAACTGTCCCTATACATTATCAATTATTTATACGCTAGGAATTTAACCTATTTAGAAACACTGTTACCAGCGTTATTATCGTTAGCGTATGTCCAGTACTGGACCTGGAATTCAACAGTATACTCTTCAGGAGTATCGTTGCTATCCCATGCAAGATCAATTGCACTGATGTTTGAGGGCCAGATGCCAACAAACTGATACGATCTTACAACACCACCCTGTCTATCATACTGACGCACAATTGCACCAGACTGATATTCAGAGATATTCTGAGGTGTTTGCAGGTTTTGCTGCAGGTTTTGGATCTTAGTAGACCACTCTTCAAACTTAGAGCGCAGTGCGAATCCTTTGTCGTTGAGGACAGTAACTGTCCATGGCTCGAAGGTTCTGTCACCAGCGATCTTGAGTGTCCTACCTCTGTAAGGAACCTCAATCACACCCACTGTAGAAGCGGGGATGTTTGCTGCCTTCACAAGGAAGGTTGCGAGAGATCCAGATGAAGCGGAGGATCCTGCCTGGGAAGCACCAGCAGTTTCCTGCTGAAGTTTCTCTTGAGATCCAGGTGTGGCACCCGATGCTGGGGTGCCTTCATCGACTATGCTAGGGAAACCGATTTCAACTTGAAATAGGTTGGGGCGGGCGAGGTCCCCGATTCTGTTTCTGAAGTCAAGGATTGGTGCATTGACCATCTTGCCTTCTGTCTGCCCTGGGTATTTTTCTGACATTGTTGTCTAGTACTCCGATTGGTTTATGTAATGGGGTTTAGATGGTTGGATGATCAGGTGACGAGCTCGTTAAAGCTAGCGCCAGTCCTTGTTGCCGTGAAGGTCAGTGTGATGAAGTTGATGGATCTTGTGGGTTTCACAAAGATCTCAGCGTAGAATTCACCACGGTCAATTGCTTCCGCTGGGTTGTTGGTGCCATCACAGACAACCAAGAAGTCAACAATACCACGACGTGATTGGACAGATCTCAGGAAAGGCTCAACGATGTTCTTGAATTGTTGGCGAGTAAACTCATCATTCAATTCAAAGAGTTGAGTCTTAGCCGCTTTACTGATCGCTTCTTCGATGACGAGGAAGAGACGGCGGACGTTGATTCTGTCGAATGCAGATTGATAACCCAGTGCAGTCTTGTCTCCGAAGAGGACCATACCCTGACCAGGGAATGCGACGATGGGGTTAACTCTTGCTGCATAAAGCAAATCTCTGTGATCCTTCAAAGGAGAATAAGCAAGTTTGATGCTGTTTCTCAGGTTACCACGGTTGAAACCTGCAGGAGAGAACCAAGGCTCTTGATTAAGAGTGGTGCTCAATACCAGACCTGCCATGTCAGCGTTACAAGGAAGGTAACGATAGACATCGTTATACTTGTCGTAGATATACTTGTAGTTGTTATCGAAGACAGTATACGAGGAAGATCCAAGTTGATCGAAGTACTCAACTGTGCGTTGCACAATTTGAGGTACTGAAGATTGTCCGACAATATCACCTCTATATGGCGAGATGAAAGCGATACAATCCTTACGGGCATCTGCAATGCCGATGATGTGTTGTGCTTTGGCGATAGTATCATTCAAACTATTCATGCCAGGACCCATCAGGATGTAGTCCAGTTGCACAGTCTCAGCGTCATTGAAGAGTGTGTATGCACCCAAGATGTTAGGGCGTGAGATGGTATAACCATCGATGCCACCTTGGAGAGCAAAGCGCAACGTTGCGCGACCCTTCGTGCCAACCAGAGGCACAGCGAGGGGGTTGAGACCTGTTGGGTCATCAAGGTTGTTGAGGGAGTTGTCAGACTTAATCAGATCAAACTCTCTGTTGGTACCACTAAGACCGAAACCGCCAGAAGCGTTAGTGTCGCGATCATAGATGTTGTTAACTTCATGCGATCCCCAATACAGGAATTGCGAGAATTGCTTAACAACGTTCTTGTAGTAGATGTTGTCACCCTGAGGAGACTTGGCATCGGTTGCCTTAGACACGTTGAGGTGCTTCTCAAGGAGAGCGCCAGGTGTGCCAGTCAGTTTTCCGTCGCCGTCAAGGACCAGGATGTGCATCAGGTCGTTATAACCACCTCTATCTTCCACATATGCGGATGTAGTAGGACGAGGAGCGATGTTTGCCCATCTCTGATTCACCCCATAAAGGCGGGTGTCGTAGTCACTTTCGACTGCGGCAATCAGCACAGTAGCAGCATTTGAGTCTGCAACGTTCTGGTTTGCTTGGAAGTTAGGAGATCCAGGGTTAAGAGAAACTCTCAACTCTCTGCGGATTGCCTCAACCGTAGCGGCATCGCCAGTTGCACTACCAGGAGTGTTGCTGCTGTTTGCCAACTCAGAAATGGTATCGCCAATCTCCAGCACGTCAGCGGAGGAGGAGTCGATAGCAACTTCAAGTTTGCGAGTCTCAGGATCCCAAGCAACAATACGACCAGTAACACCACCACTAACAGCAGTGATGTAGTTGTCCTTCTCGAAGGATCCAATCAGGGTAGAGTCGTCAACCACGGTGACGATCGTGTCGTAGGTGTAAACCTTAGCGTAGATGTTTGCTGCAGAGTATGCAACTTCTGCACCACTGGCAAATTGCCACTCAGTGCTAGTAGGTTGTGCCAAAGACAACACCTGATCAGCACCAGCGTCGGTCATTACCACGCGGATGGAGTTACCATGAAGACCAGCAGATTTTGCTGCCCACTTCCAGTTGTTTGCTGCGCTCTCAACGTTGGTCTCATACTCGTCATCGTTCTTGATGAGTGGAGCAGTGATACCAGTTGCAGTTGTTTCGTTGATCTCAGTCTTCTGTGCTGTTACCAGTTGCAGTGCAACGGCAGATCCATCGGTGTGTGCAGCAGCAGTAGTGCCGAGCAGACCGCGAGTCACGTTGAGGTTGTTACCTGAAACACCAGTGATCTGCATGATCTCGTCATCAACTCTAATGTAAGAGTTGGTGCCGCCACCAAGGGTGGTTGCAGAGGTCACTGTAAGAGTGGCGTCAGCGTCGGTGAAGGTAGATCCTTCGTTAATAGTTGATGATGTGCCAGCAGGCTCAATAAGAGTTACTGGAGCAGCAGCAGCGTGAGATGCAGCAGATGTTGCAAGTTGACCGCGAAGCACGGTAACGTCGTTACCAGAGACTGCCTGGATAACGAGCAATTCTGCGTCCACAAGAAGCAGATCGTTAACGTCCAGATCGGTTGCAGCTGCAACTGTCAGCGTAGTGTCAGTGCTGCTGAAGGTTGCGACGATAAACTGTGCAGTATCGATTGCGTTCTTGAGCGAGTCATTCATTGCACGGACAACCTTTACGGTGCCGCCATACAGCAAGAATTGTGCTGCAGAAAACCAGTACTCGTAGTTATACTCGTTTGGACGACCGAAGATCGACAGGAGCTCGCGCTCACTGGTGACCGTGGTCATTGCCTCAACGGGTCCTTTTTCAAAGGATCCCACAATAGCAGCAACATTATCAACTGTTGCGTTGGCTACGGAGGTCAGATCTCTTTCAAGTACAACAACCCCTGGTGAAAGTTGTGTTGATGCCATTTAGATTCTCCTGATTAGATTCCTAGTCGGATGCTGAAACTATTTAGAATAACGGTGTTTTTCAGAGGGTAAACAAGACGAAATCACCAGTCAGGATATTCAGTAATCCATATCTTTTTCTTCTTCCTATTAGCAGCATTACGCTTTACTTGACACTGTTTACAAGTATAAGAATATGCTGAAACATTCTTACCTCTATCAGGTCTAGTCTTATAGAAATGATCTACCAGTGACAGGGTGCGAAGACATTTGCGACACTGCCTATCTACAAATAGAAACTCTTCTAGATCTAGGTTGTCTTCAAAGTCCATTCCTGCACCAATCTGGCAACTTGTTTTTTATCACATCCTTCAGGTGCATTCTTTATACAACGGAGAATGCATTCTTCATCGCTGATAGATGGTTTAATAGTAAACCCCCACTTATCAACTTCACCTTCGGTAGGTGCTTCAACGTAATCAAATTCGCTACTCATTGGTAATCCCACATATACGACATGTCGCCATACTCAGCAATAGATTCTCTTTCTGCGTTATGCCATGTCTGTCCTTGTGGATCTACAATTACTTCTTCCTGAAGACCATCATCCATAAATCCAAACGGTGCCATGTCTGCTTCAATTGCTTCCTTCTGCTCCAGATACATTCGCGTCCTGACATCGTTGTCATGCAGTTCTCTAAAGTAGTCTGAGGTCGCTAACCAAGAGAATATGACCAGACACATAGAGAGGTCATCATTACATCCTTCTTCGGCTTCCCATGCCTGTCCCTTCTGGATGAATGTAGTTAACTCAGCAATGATATCATAGTCATTAAAGACAAGTTTGTCATCCTCAATCAACTGTTTCATGTTTGCACACCCAGTCTTCTTGACTGTGGTAGACATCTTGACACCTAGTTGCACCTTAGACCCAGAGAATCCTTGTCCTACAACCTGCCCAGCACGTCCACGCATGGATGACATCAGGAGATTGTCATACTCCAGATCAAACTGCATAATATCTGCCACCTGTCCACCAATATCATTAACCTCAATCAAGGTAAAGGCATGATTATAACTCGTCACTACCTGATGAATGATATTGGGGAAGAGTAATGGTTTAATTTTATTGTTTCTATACTTCGCTACTAACTTATATGGGATCGTGGTAGTATCAAATACACAGAATGCTGAGTAATCTTTAGTTATACCACGAGCAACGTCCACCGTGCATACATAAGTATGATCGGTTACTGGCTCTTCATACACATCTAGTCCTTGACTGGACTTCACAGGATCATCGTATACCAAAGTTTTTAGTTTAGATGATGTAATGAGAGTGTTAACCGATCCCAGAAATTCACATTCAAATTCCTGGTTAAACTGCTCTTCAGACGTGTTGCGAATAGTCTGCTCTTTCCATGCAGCATCCCTACCAGGCACCTCAGACCAGTGGACTTCTGTGGTAGTGTATTCATTCTTGCCCTTCTCTGCATCATGCCAGAGTTTGTAAAACATATTCATCCCCTTGGGCGTGGAGATGATGATTACTTTGGTAGATTTACCAGAACTAATAGTAGGATACACAGAGCTAAAGAACTCGTCAGCAATATGCGTTGGTATAAAGGCGAATTCATCCAGAAATATGATGTTAAAAGACATACCACGGACGGCAGAAGCTGAAGTAGAAGCAGCCATAATCTTGCTTCCGTTTTCCAATTCGAGACTGCCTCTGTTCCAGTTGACGACTCCTTGTTGGAGCCAGTTTGGGAGGTTTTCATAGGATAGTTGCAAACGTTGTAACATCTCTCGTGCCGTAGCTGCCTTGTTAGCAAGGATTGCTACGTTAACATTGTCATTAAAAATGATATACCACAGCAGATATGCAGTAACAACAGTTGACTTACCTGACTGTCGTGGTAGTTTTGCAATATTAAATCTATTCGCATGAAATCTTTCGACCATCGACTCCTGAAAGTCGTACAACTCAAATGGAATCAAACCACGATCCAGCGAGATGATCTGGATGTAGTTTTTAATGAAGTAGACAGGATCCTTAGAGCACTTGATAAACTCTGCCACCTGCTCATCATTGAAGCTCTGTGCTACGTTAGCCCTCTTTAGGTTAGGATTACCTAGATAGATCTCATTTTGGCTCATACGGGAATGGTCTCCTGTTTTTCTCCTGACCTGCTGCGTGTGCTAGCACAACCTCTTCCTGTCCAGGACAGAATTGAAAGACTGCACTATATCTAGCAGCAACAGGGCAGTGTCTTGTTGGCGCTCTACCTCCATGAGGTACTAATCCTGGGAATATTACAATCCTTCCTGGTTTAGGAATGACTGTATCTGTGATTCGATCTCCCATCATGAAGACAGTTTCACCACCCCATTCGGGTATCCATGCCTTGTTCGTGTAGACAAGGAAACTCAGTGCGTCTATTTCTTCCCCGTCACAGTGGATAGAAGGACTATCACCAAGACGGAAAGCATTATAAACGACTCGGTGAAATGAAGGAATGGGAATCCCAGCGCGAAGAAATGCATGTTTAATACAGAAGTGATCAAACTCCCCGTAGTTAGGATAGTCAATCGCTCTGCCTAGGGAATAAGTGGATAAGGTATCGTCTGGCGCATTATCAAAGATAAGTTGCCATCCGTCAAAGTGGGTGAAGTATGTGTCCATGTAAAGGATCTCATCATCTGTGAAGAGATCGTCAATGACCATCACCTGATCAAATTTCATTATATCCATTACACTTACTCTACCAGAGTACCATGTGCCCTACGAATTTCTTTTAGTTTTTCCAAATTCATATCCTTGGTGCCGCCATCATATGCATGAGCGAAACCTTCAGTAATCATTTGCTCGTTAAGGGACACACTGTCGTCCCCAATGTAAAGCCAACCCAGAAGACGCCCGTATTTGCCAGTGCCACCAACAAGTTCAGTCCTAACAGACAACTCATCATCACCAGCCAGCGTGCCTTCGAGTTTTTCTTTGAGCCAGTTGGTTGCGTCGATTCCAAGTGCTTTCTCCTCTAGGTTTCTCGTCCTTTTCTCTGGCGTATCAACTCCTGCAACTCTAACTCTTTCTTTCTTGTATAAATCAAACCCGAGGTCAATAGTGACATCGATAGTATCACCATCAAGGACACGGTTGATCTCCGTCACTCTGAAGTTGTAGCAGCTCTTCCTGCTTGGTGGTGTCATTACTCCCATCTTCTAACTCTGCAAATGCTTGTCTTAATATGTATATGACTACAAACAAGGCACCTGCAACTGCAAGTATCACACAGATAATAACCGACCACACAGGGTCGTTAGCATTATCCAGAGGGCGTAATAATAAATTCATTTCTTAGGTGTTAATGCATATGCTCCAGCAGATGTTACTAAGATTGCTGCGACGATTGCGATGATTTCCATAATTTGTTACGAGTTTTTTGGGTCAAGTCCTAAACTAATTAAATATTCTGTCCACCAGTCTGGATCTTTTCTTTTCCAATTTGGGACTGGCAATCCTTGAAGCGAATAATACTCTCTAATCGCTTCATCTATAATCTGTGCGATCTCCATATTCCTCTTCCTCTTCATCAACGTCCGCATATGCGTCTGCCACGAAGGGTCCTCGTTTGCGTAAAGGTTCTCGTCTGACATAATCAGTCTCGACATTGACTGCGGACATCCAGACTGCAACCTTCATCATAATGAATATGATCCCAACAGGGGCTAAGCAAAGTAGAAGTTTTGCATTCATTCATCGACATCCATGTAGCGAAATTTGTAATCTAATACTGCCTTATATAGTTCGTCTCTAATGACATACAAATGCTCTTGCTCCTCATAAGGACGAGCAGGAGCACCTGGCCACAGTCTTATTGTTTCCTTTACGCAGTGGTAGAGTAAGTAAATGTCTTCAATATTCCATTCATACCCAAATGTGCCTTCGTTATCCTTCGGATCGAATTCCATGTTTTTTTGTGAATGGTTCCCAATGCTCCCAACCATATTTATGAACTGCCCACATGCCTATGACAGGGACAAAGACTAAACTCATGGAGAGGATTCCTATTCCGTATGGGTTGTTTAATACAACCCCACAGAATCTAGCAAACTGTAACATTATAGGAAGTATTTTGATAGAATGTCTATGCGCTCTTGCTCGTGAGCGATGATATCTAACTGGTCTTGAATGGCAGCGAGCACATCAGGGTGCTCACCAATGCCTACTGGATTCTTAAGGTAGATCTCAATATTGAGTCGTGCCTTTTCAATGTTGCCTTCTGCATCGATGCGAAGTGCTTTCAGAATTTCGTTTCTCATAATTAATCTCTAATGATAGTAAGCATTGTCTAATCCCCATGTAATAGAATACACTATTACTCCCAGAATTGCAATTGCTTTTGTCCACACCATTTTACCCATGGATCCTCATTGTGTAGGCAGGAGTCAGGATGTACCCACCCACTATTTAATTCTTTTAGCCTTTGCTTGAGGTGTTTATTTTCGAGTTTCAACATATAAATCTGATGCTTTAACTTATCGATCGAGGTCATAACGGTTTTTCCAAATCTCCAAGAAATACCTGTCTACTTGATAGAGATCAGCAGCAGGTGGTGGTAGACTATCTATGTCTTCAGACCAACACGTACATATATCTCGCATCTCCAAGGTAATACCGTCAGGTCTAAACATCCTCCCGAAGGAGGACATTGCGAATGCGAATCGCATTCTAATGCGCTGTTCCATTTCCTGAGTAGGCGTCGCTTTCGTAATAGATATTCTCACCTTTTCGTAACCCGAAATATATTGTGGATAATACAAAGGGTAGTGATCCGAAAAGTAAGACATGGGCGAAGGTCATGGTGCTAACGAGCGAAAGATTTTTCTACATGTGTCAATTGCAACTCTTGACCCAAAGACATTAGAGTAGATATATGCAATGCCCAACTTGGAGCAATACAATTCTAACTCTTGACATGCTTTTGCATCGGAGCTGCTTAAATCGATGAGGACATCTCCCTCAACCATTAATGGTAACAACTGGTCAAGTGTGTGCTCAACATTCTCAGGTGGAATGCACAGCATAAAGATACCAGACTCTTCAAACAAGACTGACTCTCCAGACTTAACTCCGTATACCATCTTCTTCTTAATCTGATCAACCAGAAGTGGGATGCTAGTGGTGCATCCACTAATGTATCCAGCATCATACTGCTCACTTGATAACTCGTAATTCTGTTGATAAGAAAATACGCTGATCTCATCCTGCATCATACGGCGAGCAATGTCCTCACCCATACGACCAAGAGTAATCATCCCAACTTTCATAGTGTCAGCCTGTGGTGTTTGCAGATTCCCAGTCTTTCTGGAATTGATCAAGTCCCTCGCGAGTCAAGACGTGATCATACATCTTCCAGAAGATCTTAGGTGGCATAGTAACGGTACTAGCACCATAAGTATAGCACCTTGAGACGTGATGCACATCCCTCAGGGACGCTGCAAGGATCTCTGTAGGCATCATCTGCACACTGAATGCATTAGCGATTGCACGGACCAACTCAATGCCACTGAATGAGTTATCATTACAGCGACCAATGAAAGGAGACACGTATGCTGCCCCTGCTTTCGCCGCTAGCAGTGCTTGTGCTACTGAGAAGATGAGAGTTACATTGACCTTGATCCCTTCTGCTGAGAGGACCTTACATGCCTTCAGTCCCTCTACAGTGCAAGGGACTTTAATTGTAACTGCTTCACCTAGTGGGAAGTAAGTTTTTGCTTGCTCAATCATTTCGTCAGCTGTCTCGGCAACCACCTCCGTGGAGACGCTGATAAGTTCTGGACATTCCTTAAGTAGTCTTGATGCTACATTATAAAGGGTGTCACCCGATCTCAAAATTAGTGTCGGATTTGTAGTGACGCCATCAATCAACCCTGTGCTGTATGCCTTTTTAATTTCAGAGACATCAGCAGTATCTAAAAAGATTTTCATAATTTAGTTAACGTGAATAACGCCTGTCATACCAGCGCCTTGGTGAGGACCACAAAAGAATTCATAATCGCCTGCATCTGCAAACTTAATCTCCTGAGTTTCTCCAGGAGTGAACATGAGTGATTCTCTGCTGAGGTCAGCACGACCTTCAACAATGATGTTGTGTGGGGGGAGCATACCATTTGTAAACGTTATGGTGTCCCCAGCGGAAATTGAAATATCGTTAGGCTCAAAAATGAGATTTCCGTTAGATCCCATTGTAACTTCTACTGCCCACGTTGGCAACGCGAGGAATAACGAAGCAAATAAAACTATGAAAAACTTCATATGCTATTTGTGTAACTGTAGTTATGTAGGGGGTTTATCCCCCATAGCCACATTCAAATGTCAAGGTCCCGTAACTGTTTCATAGCGTCAGTTTTACCCTTCAACATGCCGTCAATATACCCTGCTCTATACTCCCAAGTCTGCCCACCATCTTTCCCTTTCAGGGGATTGATGCACTGTGAGTCGCCATACTTATTACATACCAGACCAGCAAGATCCAACTCTGAAGAGTCAGATGATGATCCAGTTCCACGCCAAACGTGGGTGCCATTAATCCATGTAGCACCACACTTCTGGCACTCTTTACGTTCCAACTTAAAGTCGGACAGTTCTTTATCCATGATCTAGCAATTCCAAGCTCTCAGTGATTTATTTATTCTACTATCTGGATCGCTCGCTGTCTTCTTAGATGTGAGTTTCCTCTTCATCCCGCTCATTCGCGCACAAAAACTCTTTCTACGAGGGTTCCCAACTTTTTTTGAAGGTGCCTTAAGATCGCTTCCTGGGTTTTCACGCTCATACGACTTCCGTCCTTTTTCATTTAGTCCTCCTTCAGAGTTTTTACCTGACTTTTTCTGCCAGTCTTCAGTAATGAATTCATTAAAGGATTTCATTCTTCTACATTGTCAGGGTTGTTAGCACAATTCTTCTCATGCTTTTCTAACCACGTCTTAGGACGCTGGTGTCCAACAGGCACCGTGATGCCACAGTAACGACACTTCTTAGTTTCAGCCATAATGATAAGCTCCTTTAGTAGTTTTCTTAGGTAGTTTGCCACTTCTAGCTTTGGTGCCAGAGGTTTCGCCATACCCTTCGGGATGTTTGCCTGCTTTGGTCTTACCAATAGAATCAGACTTTGCCTTACTGCCCTTCTCAGTATAGTGAAGTTTAGCAGACTTGTCCTTGTCCTTGGTGATCACGGATTCTTGCCCGTGCTTGCGTCCCATGCGACGCATAACTTTACCGAATCTGCGCTTACTCATCTTATCAGGTTTTGAGGTCTGATAGGACACTTCGCGTCCAGTTTCTCCACTGTCATACTTATACTCACCGACACCTTTCTTGTGTCCGATGCCATGCTTCTTTAGATCCTTTTCGAGTCCTTTACGACCCGCACGGTTCTTTTTTTCGTCAGACCCTCTATCAGCACTGATGTGTCCAGTAACCTGAGTCTTTGACTTCTGCATCATGCGACCAGTAGCATTACCTTCTGCAAGGAATGCACTGAATGAAAGTGTAGTCACTTCCTCACGCTTGATACCACCGATCTTATCGAGTGCTTTACCGATTGCCTTACCGATCTTGTCGCGCTTACGCTCTTTGGGTTTGATGTTAGCACCCAACTTATTCAATCTGCTAGTAGCAGTGCCAGACCTTGCTGCCTTCTGACGCTTGGAGTAGTCCATGTAGGACTCACCCTTCTTCAGTTTCTTAGGATCTGTCTTAGGTTTTGCTGCATCAGCACGATCTTCACGAGCACGAGCATTAGCACCAGGACCACCCAACTTACGATCCTGCTCAGGATCTGGATGCCAATGGTCACCACGCTCGACAATAACAGATTCACCCATTCTGCGTGCTACTCCACGAGCACCACGGGAAAGGGATCTCGCACCAGCACCAACTGCTTTCTTGATACCACGCTTCAGTTTGCTACCAATTCTGCTGAGCAGACCAGGCTTCTTAGGACCTGAATCGCTGCTGCTAGAAGAGGAGTCACTGCTGCTAGAGGAAGAATCAGAAGATGACGTAGTGGGATTAGAAGAGGTAGTCTCAGAATCCTTAGAAGGGGAAGACGATTGGGTGGACTTGTAACCACTCTTAGCGGCACTACCCATGTCTTTCGCGAGATTTTTCGCGTGTCCTGCTGCCTTACCAGCAACTTCAGCACCCTTGACAGCACCTTTGCGTGCCAGTTTAGCGCCAGTCTTAAGACCAGACTTCAGTGCAGACCCAACCTTCTGAGCAGCACTCTTAACCTTGGCAAGTTTATCGGATCTAGATGAAGAACCACTTCCGATACGACTCCTTGCTTCAGCACCAGCATCCTTGCCAGCACTTTGTCCTTCACCAGAAGCAGCAGATGCTTTGTCCTTCAAGCGAAGAGCATTGACCTTAGCAGGACTGGTAACCTCAGTGAGTAAACTCAGTGAATAGTCAACAGACTCACAGAGCATCTCTGTGACGTGATCAATATCTCTACCTTCTGCCATCTCCTCAACGAAGACTTCTGCCACGATCTCTTCAATAAGAGTATCGCTAAGGAGTGAGACCTCCCAATCATTCAACTCAGCAAAGATGTCAACTTGATCGAAGACACTTTCTTTCTGTAGTTTGGCAGCTCTCTTTGCCTTAGTCTTAGCAAGGATGCGTGCCTTTGCATCATCCTGATCCTTCTTAGGAATAGCAGTTACTGCGCCAACCTTCTGGTCAACGTCACCAGGAGCATAACCTTCCACTTCGAGAGTCTTAGGATAGTCCTTAGATCCTTTCTTAGCAGGTGCTTCACCACGCTTACGCTTGGCATGAATGTTGTCCCAGAGACCTTTCTTACCTTCTCCCAGGTCAGTCTCTTCTTTCTTAGTCTTCATGATGGCACCCTTGCCATACTTAGCAGTGATGTCTGCCTTTACTCTGTCTATTGCAGAGGTGCCAGCACCATACTTCTTATCTGCATCTTTCTGTAGAGGAGTTTTACCTGCAGGTTTCTTACCAAACGTATTTGGTTTACCAACAGGTGCCTTACTACTACGAGCTCCCATACCACCACGCTCTAGTTGGCGGTCTTTCATCTTGTCGTAGTCTTCCTCACTGAGGGCAGCGATTTGTGAAAAGGATTTCATGTGCTTCTCTGTATTTAATTAGTGTGATCAACCACCAACCACTTGGACTTGCTCGACTACAACGTCGGCTCCTCCAGCAGTGAGTTTAACTGCACGCTTAAGTGCGGGGACAGTGCCTGCTGCAACCTTTGCAGTACCCAGGGCATAATCAGCACTTGCTGCACTACTGTCATAGTCAGTAGTGATTGTGGTATTTGAAACCGCAGTTACTTTCTTACCACCAGATCCAGCAGATACAAAATCACTTGTAAACGCTGCATCACTATTTGCTTCAGTTGCGATATAATCTCCAACAGCAAACTTATGTGCGGGGGTGCCACCACCAAGGACGGTGATAACAGCAGCTGCTGCATCAGTCATCGCGTTGATTTGTGCATTCTTTGCCTTACCGCAAGACAGGAGCAGTGCTTCACCTGCTGCAAGTGTTACGGCAGGACCAGCATCAATCTTGATAGTGGACGCTGATGCTGCATAGCAGCGGAGGACACCTGACTTCACCACAACGTAGCCACTGCCACTTGCAGAAATGGTTTGGGTGTCAATGACATTTAATACTGACATTGTTAATACGTACTCCTACGATTCTATTTATCGCGTTGTTGTTTTAGAAACTTGGCGAGATCTGCTGTGCTACCTACAAACATGGTATTGTTTGTAGTGTTAACTTCTTTAGATTTTTTGGGATTTTCGATATCGTTGACTTTCTTTTGAAGGTCTACGAGTTTGTCCGCCACGTCGCCAACGTGCTTGATCAATTGACCAGCAACCTCAAACGCACGAGGTTGATCGGATTGTTGTGCTAACTCAAGAATTCCATCTACTGCTTCCTGACCTTTTTCAATCAGGGAGTATAGATTGCCACGAGTATACTCATAGTCTTTCTTCAGTTGATCCTGAGTAGAGACGGGATTCTCTACAGGCACAATAGGTTCGGGTTTTGCTTCAGGGACGATTTCGCTAGCGACATCGAGTGCTTCCTCAATGCCGTCATACTTACTCGTCTTGTCCTGTGACTGGGTTGTAATCTTTTGCATCGACATAATGAGATGAGAACTCGGAGAATCCAAAATCGTCTGTAGGATCTGCATTGAGCGGATCTGGTTGGACGGTATAACGCAATTCCCGTGGTGCCTGACGGTCCACAGTAGTTGCATAGTCCACCTGGACTTTCTTGATGACTTCGCCACTTGCGTCGCCTACAGGACCGTACAGGTATGTCTTAGCGACGAATTGTAGGGTATATACAAGTGTGCGGCGAGTGTCATAGTCACCCTCATATTCATCACTATAATCTACTGATGTGAGAGTCACAGGATAGTCTCTTTTCTCACCGAGATCTGGGACCAGATTCATGGTGAGGTTAAAACTTGGTTGGAAGTATGGAAGAATCTGCTCTAGGATTTGCAGAGAGTCATCCTGATTCTTTGCAAGGATTGCTAATTCAAAATTGATATTGTATGGCACAGGCATGAATGCCTTTGTATTAGTGCCGTCAGTCTTAGTATTTCTGATCGCAGAGATAGGTGACAACTTCCTAGTAGGATCATAAGAGATACCACCGATCTCAAACGAAACTCTAGGGAGTGTGATCTGTGCCTGATCTTGTGTAGACAAGTCACCTACTTGACGGAGACGTGCCAAGAATTTTTGCTTAGGACCATACGCCAGAGGCACCTTCATAACTTCAGTCTTCGATCCCTTAGTGCGACGAAGCTCAATGTTATTAAACAGTGTGCCGAATCCGACAACTGTCTTTCTTATAATTTCGTGATATGTGTAAGTGCCTAGCATTACAGAGTGCCTCCAGAATTACCAAACTCACCGAAGGGATTAACCTCAGTAAAGTCCAGAATGCCATCTGCCTGTGTCTCGATAATTTGGTTAGTATCGATAGTGTCAGAAGTATTCACATTATTTATGGTGTTGTAATTAGCACTTGTCCAGGATGCACTAGACACATCTCCAGTGATGGTCTCAGGAATTGTAAATCTACCGTCACGATTGATGACGATTAACTTACCAGTACTAGCATCCCACGATTTAACATCAGCTGTGGTGTTGGAGGTACCGCCCGTAACAGTCTCACCAACGGTAAAGTCTCCTGACCCACCTGCCAATAATGTGACGGTGATAGCGTTGGCAAAGTTGAGCTCGATAGCATCGACTTCTGCGACTCCTGTATCGAAGTCTTCGTCAGAGTATTCAAAGAGCTCACAACGTAAACCCCAGACATGAATCTTTCCGAGTTGATAGAAGGGAATTTCATGCTCGACGAATTGGATCTCAAAAGTTTTGTTAGCAAGGGGGAAATGAATGAGGTCACCTTCATTGGGTCGTCCTTCTACTATAAGTGTGTGGTTGTCGTCTACTACTTCAGTAAACCTAGTGCGTGAAATAATGAATGTAACTTGGTCGGAGATTCTGACTCCGAATTTGCTAAACATGTCACCATCGCCACGAAACCCATTGGCATCTTCGATGTATGCTTCTAGAAGATATGCACCATCAAATTTTGATAAGGTATCTTCTCCAAAAACAGTATCTTCATTAACCAACGTCCTCGGGACATAGTAAACATCCTTACCGAACATCTTGATCTGCTCGACCACTAGATCTCCTACGAGATCTTGCTCTCCTGTTGTGCCTTGACTAAAGTAACTGTTAGTAGCCATCTTATCCGATCATATCTAGAGGTGGTAATTCCCATTCTGTACGTAGTTGCTCTTCTAGTGTCTTGAGCTCATCTACAGCATCGTTATAAATCATCTCACCATTTAGAGACACACCACCTGGCATTTGCACTCCAGTAAATTTAGTCATATTGCTTCCCCATTGCTTTTTAATCTTAGCGGAAGCATAATCCTTGACCCACATCTGATCGTAAATCTCAGTCCATGTGTCTGGATTCAAAGCACGATATGCATGGATAACAATATACTGACCAACCAAAGCATCTGCTCTCCAATCAAAGTCAATATACAATCTGTCTTGCACAGCACTATATCTAACTGGTTTCATGCCTTCCAACAGGAAGTCAATAGTTTCCAGGTGCTGCTGGACCATGTAGTAATTATAGAACTGAGTAGACGTGAAGTCATACAGATCATTCAGTCTCATCTGATAACGAATATCAAACATATTCCTGGTGCCCTTATCGGTGAAACCGAAGAGACCTTCTACTGAAAGAATATGCTCGGGCATTTCAATATACCCATTTGCCTCTGCCCAGATGTCATTACCACCATCAGACGTTGAGTTTGTGTTGGTCTTTGCTCTGTCGATGACATCCTGTGTCAACAGATGTTTCAGATAAACTTTTTCACATCCATCATAATGAAACTGTTGGAATTTTTGCAGAGTGTAATCGATAGCATCATCGACCTGATCGTCAGAGACATTAATCTCCAAGACTGGTTTACCCAGTCTACGGAGGCAATACTCCTTTAATTCTGCTTTGGAAGTAGGTTTTGCCATTTGTTATCAGAGAGCAGCGATTGCAGCCTGGAATGCTGCGAAATCAGCAGCAGCCGCGGCGACGGACTTGAGAGTTGTGAGGGTAATAGTCTCTGCTTGTAGTGCAGAGTCAGCAGTTGTGCCTTGTGCAGCAGTAGCATAATCAGTAGAAGCAGTTGCAGCAGCAGTACCCAGAGTAGGTTTGCCAGTCAGGTCAGCATATGCACCAGAGAATAATGTAGGTTTGCCAGTCAGATCAGCGTATGCTCCAGAGAAGAGCGAAGGCAGGTTAGTAAGATCATTGTAAGAACCACTGGTTGCTACAGTTGCCAGATCTCCTGGTTGTGTAGCAGAGGCAGCAAGTGTGCCTTGGGCGGCAGTGGCATAATCAGTTGCAGCAGTAGTAGCAGCAGTGCCTAGATCTCCTGGTTGAGTAGCAGAAGCAGCGAGTGCGCCCTGTGCGGCAGTTGCATAATCAGTAGATGCTGTTGTAGCAGCAGATCCAAGACCCAAAGCGGTGATGGCTGCTGAGGCACGAGCATCAGCACGAGCGTTGGTGTAGTAGAGGTTAGTGCCCTCTGCCAGATCACCAGTGTCCTGATTAGACAGGTCAAGGTTTGTGCCAACTTGAAGTGCGATACGAGTATCAACACGACCAGAAGTGTGATAAAGATTGGTGCTTCCCTCAGTAATACCATCCGAGTCAGGTGTGGTATAAGAGAAGACGCCAGTGCTACCGTTATAAGACAGATCGCCACCAGCACTTACAGCGCCACGAGCATTAGCAGTCGTAAATGTGGTTACACTAAACGCGCCAGTGCTAGCGTTATAAGACAGGTCACCACCAGCACTAAATGCACCCCTAGCGCGAGACTCAGTAAAGAAGATGTTTGTGGATCCTTCTGTGACATTATCAGTATCAATATCAGATTGGGTAACAGATAGGGTGCCACTACTATGTGTAATACCAGTGCCATACGTGAAGTGTGACCTTGTGCGTGCAGCAGTGGTGAATAGGGCAGTAGATCCTTCTGTGATGTTGTCGGTGTTGATGTCACCCTGAGTTGCACTCAGTGTCAGGATATTACCTGCATCATCATATGTAGCAGTGATACCAGTGCCACCTGTGATCAGAGCGTTAACTCTGTCATCGACTCTCTCATCAGTGAAGTAGAGGTTGCTGGTGCCTTCTGTTAATGCATCAGTGTCATGGTTAGCAATACTACCAACCTGTGACTGGAAGAAGGTCAAAGCACCAGTAACATTCAAGTTACCCTGAATCTCAAAGTCAGTTACTGACTTGAAGTTAGTAACCTGAAGTGTGTTAGTGCTTGGGTTGTAGGTAAGGTTACTGGAGTCTGTGCGGACCTCAGTATGTCCAGACGTTGCAGAAACAAATGTGGGGAAGTAAGTAAGGTTAGAAGTTGCTGTCTCAGTAACATCAACCAGATTTGACTTGTCTGCAGTACCTGTCAGGTCACCAGTAACGTTACCAGTAATCTGACCAGTAACACCCAACGTGCCACCCATGGTGGTGTTGTTTGTTACGTCAAGACTTCCAAGGGTGCCAAGACCAGTGATCTCAGCGTTACCTGAAGTGGAGTTAAGTGTAATCTTGTCAGTGCCGCTGCCATTCTGCAACTTGAGAGTCTTAGTAGCACCACGGAGGACCACGTTGTCCTTAAACAATGAGGTGCTATCGACAGTCAGCGTGCCGTCTAGTTGCTGATCACCATCAACATTCAGATCAGAATCAAAGTCAACATTCTGTGTAACTTGCAGAGTATCATCAATGATTGCTCTACCCGCAACGTCTAGGGTGCCAGCAACAGTAACGTTACCTGTTGATCCTTGGACGATAAACTTATTAGTGTTAACAAGGATCGATCCACCAACGTTAACGTTAGAAGTCGTGTTGACGGTAGCAATGTTTGCTGTAGTAGCAGCAACTACGGAAGAGGTGATTGTGCCGTCTGCAGTGATGTTACCTGTAGCACCGAATAAGGTGATGGTTTCATTCTGGTCAGGTCCGATGAATACATCTTGACCGAAGTAAGAATCTTCGTAGACTGCAATACCACCGTTAGGAACCATCAGTGCTGCGTTAGCAGTCAGACGATTAGCGGTTTCATTAGCACTGAGTGTAACCTTCTCAGCAAATGCAGCAGTGTTAGTGACTGCCAACGTGCCTGTGATACTACCGTTACCAACAGTAGCGAAGTTACCAGTTGCAGAGGTAACAGTAAACTTATCAGTAGTGCCAGAGCGGACAGCGAAGTCAGCATCAACATCTACAATACCATTCAACTCGGTGCGACCACCGACAGTTAATGTGCCAGAAGTATCCTGATTGCCATTGTGATCAATGTTATCATTGACAGTTAGCAGACCTTCGATCTGAGTTGTGCCAGCAATAAAGGTGTTACCGTTGTCAGTGTCAACAGTGAATCTGTCAACCAGAGAAGATCTGATGACAAAGTTTTCGTTAGTAGCATCAATAAGTAGAGTGTCATTGACAGTAACCTGATCAGATACGACCAGAGTGCCACTGACTGTAGCATTATCAGTGATGTCTACTGATCCACCAGCAGAGTCAAGGACAAGGTTACCAGCAGTGGTGTCAATCTCGTTAGAAGCAGCAACACCAATTCTTACAGCATCAGCAGTAATGTCTGTAGAAGTAATAGGAGCGTTAAAGGTTGACGTTGCATTGACTGTCAGAGTGTCGCCAGAAGCATCACCCAGAGTTGTGTTGCTATCTACCTGAAGGTTGCCATCAACCTCGGCGTTGTCTGTAATGTGGACCTTTCCGTCAGCGGAGTCGAGAATGAGGTTACCAGTTGTGGTACTAATCTCATTGTTAGCATCGACCCCGATCTGGATCGCGTCGGCGGTGATGTCAGTACTGGTGATTGCTTGGTTAAATGTAACCGTGCCAGTAACGATGTGGTTATCTCCTGCCTGGTTGCCAATAGTAGCATTACCATCAACAGTAAGAGTGCCATCGATTTGAGTATTGCCGTCAACATTTAAATCTCCATCTACGTCAGCATTGTCTGTGATATTGACTGTGCCAGCTGCTGAATCAAGAATCAGGTTACCTGAAGAGGTGCCGATCTCGTTAGCAGCATCTGTGCCGACCTTAAGGTCGCGAATATTAAGTCTCTCAGCAGCAGTCAGTGCTTGGTTAAACTGGACTGTGCCGTTAACAGTGTGAGAGTCACCTGACTGGTTACCAATCTGTGCATTACCATTGACATTAAATGTGCCGTTAGCAAATGTATTACCAGTCTGTGCATCTACTGTAAATACAGTGGAGACTGCGAAGTCATCGGTGACATCCAGAGTGCCAGTGATGTCAACGTTACCCCCGAAAGATCCATCGTCGGTAACAACGAGATCATCTCCCACATAAAGATCGAGACCGATGCCAACACCGCCACCAACGATAAGAGTACCAGAAGATGCGCTAGTTGCATTGGTTGTATCAAATAGTTTAATAGATCCAGCGTCAAGACCTGATCTTGATCCACTGAATGCTTCACTGGAGTTGGTTGCGTTGTGATAGAGAGCATATCTTGCAGCACTCACATCCCAACCGAAGAAACCAACACGAGCAGTCGAGTCGTAGTATCGGAATTCGACACCACGATCTTTAGCATCCGACTGGGTAGGAGCAGTGTCCCCACCTAAAGTAATGACAGGATCATCCAACGTCACTACTGTGCTATTAACTGTAGTCGTAACTCCGTTAACTGTCAAGTTTCCTTCGATAATGGCATTGCCATCGATATCAAAGTCACCATTAATAGTAACGTTATCGGTGAATGTAGAGACAGCGTTGACTGTCAAGACATCAGTATTTGCATCACCAATAGTGGTCAGAGGACCATTGATCGTAAATTGCTCGTTGAATGTAGCGTAACCATGGACAAGGATTGCACCATCAGTAGCGTTACCCTGTCCAACACGACCAATGGTTGTGTAACCAGACTCGCCAAGGATAGAGAATTCAACGTTATCATTAGTGGCAACCTTACCAACGTAGAAGTCATCACCAACATGCAGGTCTTGGACAATACCAACACCACCAGCAACTCTCAGTTGAGCATCAGCATCATTTGCAAAGGATGCGTTGTGTGCTGTGCCACCACCCAGATAGGTGCGGTATAGGACATCAACGTTATTAAGCAGAGAAGGACGGGTGCGAGCAGTGCCAGCATCCTTGACGACCAGACGATCTGCCAGATAGATGTCACCACCAACACGGAGATCCTTATCCATGTTGACGCCACCAGCGAAGGTAGCATTTCCACCACTGCTTAGGGTGATGTCAGAATCAGTCTCACCAATAGTGATATTGTTAGTGCGCTCAAAAGTGTTGACGCCCCCAACATTAAGACTACCTTCGATATCTGTATTGCCATTTGTGCTCAGGATACGGAACGTTTGATTGCTGCCATTGGTAATAGTGAAATACTTACCAGTGACATCCATCAGGAAGTCATTATGGAAGACCACATCATCATCGACATCCAATTCAGCATTGAATGTTACGTTGCTATCAACATTAAGAGTTGAATCAAAGTCAACACCTTGGACTACATGTAGTGTCCCTTGGACATCAGTATTACCGTTATCAGAATCAACAGTAAACTTATTGACTGATCCAGCAGTGCGGATAATAAATTCTTTGTTATCAGCAGTGAGGATGAGATTATCTGTAATCTCAGTCTCAAGTTGAATATCCAGGGTGCCTTCGATAACAGTGTTACCAGTTGCACTTTCAATAGTAAACTTATCAGTAGTATTGTTTCTAACAGCGAAGTTGGCATCAATGTCAACTGTGCCATCAATCTCAACGTTACCATTCAGGTGGGTCGTGCCACCGACGTTAAGATTCTCAGAGATACCTGTGCCACCAGTCACCACCAAGGTGCCAGTTGTAGGTGTCTTCCAAGTAGAAGAAGTGTCTGTAGTTAGTCTGAGGTTACCAGCAATGATAGGAGCGTCAGTGCCAGAGTAAACTTCAGAGGCGTTAGTCGCGTTGTAGAGGAACCTATACCCGCCAGTGCCAGACCAAATGTTAGAGTCCGCATAGTCTTCATCCCAACCATAGAATCCAAATCGCTCTTGACTATCATAATACCTAAATTCAATACCACGGTCTTTGTTATCATCTGTTAACAGTGTATCCTCGCCACCCAACGTCATGATGGGGTCTTGGATGGTCACTACAGTTGAGTTAACAGTGGTTGTAACACCATCAACTGTCAGGTCACCACGGATACGGACGGTGCCAGTAAGGTCATCGTCATCATTAGGATCCAATACCATGATGGCATTGGTTGTAGAGATAACATTATCCTGAATATGGAAGTCTTCGATGTTGACTCTATGGTCAACGTCAGTCACCGCAATGGTGATGTCCTGATCTGAAGTAATGTTTAGAGTTGCATCTCCACTACCAGCATTGGTAACGTTGATATCCATGGAGCGATTTGTCGCTTCATTTACCTCTAGGGCAATTTCGAGATTTCCCGAGGTTCGCTTAATGAACTGGTCGGCTTTTGTAACATCAAGAGTAATGTTACCACTAATGGTAGCATCGAGGTTAACGTCAACAAGACCAGTGAGAGATGATCCACTGGTGGCACTACCGTTACCGTTAGCGTCATCAGCAGCAATAGCAGGATAGGAATTGCCCTGCCCCAAAACTCCAGGTTGGAAAGGATACTCACCAGTATCGTAACCAACGATACGGAATACGCTACCGCCAGTTCTGTTGTTAACGTTAATATGGTTAAGCTTGGTAATGCCATGATAAGCATTATCAGTCGTCCTTTCGGGGTCCAGCTCAAAGGTTTCAGTTGCATTCTGATCCGTAAACATCAAATGACCCAGTGATTGCAACTGGGAATTTTCAATGGCGTTAGCCGCAATCGTTACATGACCGTTAGCATCTACGTTGAAGTCTTCCTGGTCGAAACTCGCAAGACCCTTTTGCTCGACGGTATCAGTACCCAGATCTCTCCATCCACCTTGATCGTCTGCATCACCACCTTGGATGTTGTGGGAAGGCTCTCCGAGTCCTGATCCGATATCCCTAATAGCCGCTTGGTAGACGCGACCGTTAGTAGCAATAACCTTTGAAAATCTAGGATACGCAGTAGCGTTATCGTAATTGGTGAAAGATGTGCCATCCTTAGCTCCTTCAGTTGCCGTAGCAATCGGTGAAGTATTAGCATAAACTAGACGACCATATCTGTCAACTTGGAAGTTAACTGTGTTGACTGTCTCCTCACCAGTTGTAGCACTGATCAAAGGATTGACCAGAGGATCCATTGAGTTGAGGGTATTATACTTACCCACCACAACTGTGGTATCTGCTAGGTCAATGAATGGATTATTAGTTTGAGCATTACCATTGTTGACAATGACACGACCACTACCACCCGTAATGGTGCGGTTTACTAGGGTTCCTTCTGCTTGTCTAGAGATGAAACCGAAACCTGCCATGTCGGCAAGAGAGGTCAAATCACTATCTAAAGGTTGTGCGTCACCAATACCATACTCAGCAAGAGTGCCAGGTGTCTCAGCATCGATAATACGACCACGAGAGTCCACCGTGATACGGGTGTAGGTGCCAGTTGCTGCTAGGTCATTCTCATCATAGTGAGGCAGTGCCACCACATAATTCAATTCGGCAGTAATGGTCAGGTTTGAGGATCCATCAAACGTGCCAGCACCAGACATGTCACCACCCAGGGCGATCTGTCGTGCGTTTGCCAGTCGGGTTGCAGTAGCGGAGTTACCGACGAGAGAAGCAGTAATTGCACCTGCCTCAAAGTTACCGTCAGCATCACGTTTAACAAGCGTGTTAGCGGTATTAGATTCCGTCTCAATCGGTCTCTCATATCTTAGAGAGTTCCAGGCGGTTACACCATCACCGATTTTGATACGCGAGGTATCAATTTCGATTCCCAACTCACCTTGGGCGAGAATAGGGTTGACGTTTGCCCACTGCTGAGCACCGTCACGTCTTAATTGTATTCTATTTGCCATTGCTTAAAAGGATCCTAGCACAACAGTTAGTCTGTCTGACTTATTTATGTCACGAAAAACCCCCCTTTCGGGGGGTAGGGGTCAGGTAGTTTCCAGGTCGTCGGGATCAATAGTCCCGTCTGGACGTGGCTCAACTTCTTCTTCAGTTGGTGGATTGAGATACTCAAGAGTCTCAATAGCACCGAGAAGTTTTAGAGCGGTAGCTTCATTGCTCTTAATCTTGTCTGCCATCTCGCGGTTGTCTTTCAAAAGACCCTGGTAACGAGTTTTGAATTGCTCAAGCAATTCTTCTTGTGAGGCAGTTTCAGTCACATCAGCTGGCATTGTTGTCTCCGTGTAGTAATGATTTAAGTAGGTTTTTGATTTCACCGATATCCGATTTTAACCCAGATACCTCATCTTGTAAAGTGTTTAACTTCTCCTCTTTCTTGGTGCGACGATTAAATGCCGCCATATAGTTGTCATACTCTGACATATTACAGTTCACAATAGCATTACTATTTGGATCACGAAACCAACCATCCCTGCCTTCAACAGGGATTAGGTCATCATTGAATGGTTTAATGTAATCAGAATCTGTTGACATATCAAAGAATAACTATTATAATAACCGTGTTAGGTTGCAAGAGCAATGGATCTAAGATCAGCTATGAGTGGTACTCGTGCTTGGTTTTTAGATCTCATTACAATCTTCACTTGGAAAGCGTTGAAGTTAAGTCCCCTTGCTTCATATGTATAATCCTTCCAGAGGTATTCTTCTGTAGGAGTTGTATCATATGCTTCACCTAAGTTTTGATTGGAAGTGGGAAGACCCATTTGTGTCCAACCAATAGTATTAGGATCAGTAGCATCACCAACCTTGAATGCCTTGTAGTAGATACGAAGCTCGGTAGCAGGGTGACGGGTAACTTGGAAGTCAATCTTCAGTGAGCGTGCTTCTTTGCCCAAACGTGCCAGACGTGTGACATAGACAGCATCATTTTGATCACCAACAGCAAGAGTAGAAACATCTTGATCTCTATCAATTTGTGATTGCTGACCGTAAGTTGATTGTCCACCTGGCCACATATTTACGCGGTTAGATGTTGTAATCAGTGACACACGGTCAAGGTCAATACAAGGAGAGAGTGATGATTTTTCAGTCTCAAGTGCGATTGCCATAGTAAGGGACTTGTTACCATCCAGTTTGTTCTGCTCATTAATCTTAGATGCAACCATCTGAGGAGCAGTAAACACGTTTTGCTCATTCAATACAATGTCAACATAAGTGCCATTATTGATGAAGGAGTTTTGGTCAACTACATTAGATCCATCACCAACTGATGTAGCAGTAGTAGTATTCAGTCTTGCTGACAGACTTGTATCTGCCATAACCATCGTAGACACCGTAGGTGTAATGGTTTCAAACTGGACATTCTGAGAAGAATAAACCATGGTGCCACCACCACGAATACCGTTAGTTGCAACACTATCAATGTGCAACATGTAGGTATCTAACCATGGGCAAGAGATAGTAGTGTGGACCTTATTGATTTGAGTCAGAGGAATGCCATCGAGGTTGTAGCATTCGACAATTGCACCAGAGGCGTGCTCAACATCAGCAGTGCCACTGTTACCTCTACCAGAGGTTGCCACTGTGATGACTTGACCGTTAACAGAGATTGAGGAGTATTGAATAATCTCATCTTCAATCTTAAGATAACCTTGGTTGAGGTTACCAATTGGAGATCCACCGATAATTTGATGGAACTGAGATCCATCATTAACTTGGATGGAAGTTGCTCCAGCAGTCAGGGTAGTGGTCAATGTAGTAGGAGGCACTTCTGAGATAATGCCCTCAACCTCAACGTTATTACTACGTTGATGCATACCATGGTTTCTGTGATAAACCAGCACTTCCTTGTCATCGTTAGGATAAGAAGGAGAAGAAGTTGGGAATGAATCGTAGGAATCGCCGCTGTAGACGATGCTAGTGATCGTTGCAGATGTGCCACCTGGCTCAGATAGAGTATCTGAAAGATCAAATGCTCTAGTAATGTAGTTGAGTGTCAGAGTCTGCGTGCCTGTATCATATGCTGTGACAACACCAGTTGAAGCAGATGTAGATCCACTTACAACATCACCAACCTCAAACGTGCCGTTGAAGATCGCAGACAGGATAATCGTAGCGACAGATTGGGAGGAAGCGATGCCTTGGAATGTGTTGTTGTTGGCATCAAGGAAACCAGCAGACCAGATACCATCAATATCTGTAATAGTAATAGTTTCAGGATTGGATATAGAATCAAATTCAACAATAGTACCTTCTGCATTAGAAGGTGTTTGAATGATTCTTGCACCAACTGTAAAGGTGTAGTTACTATCAACAGGAAGCGTGAGAGTCTGCTTAGGTTTCAGAGTCTGGATTGGATTTTCAATCAGTCTGTGAATACCATTGTTACCCTTACCAAGCTCAGCGTTGTTAAAGATTGCTGTGCCTAAGTTTGCAGTAAACTCAGCACGATACATGGTAAACTTCAAATCTTCATACTGGTCAGCAGTCCAGGTAGAAGCGTTTTGTGACTTGAAGAGCACACCAGCATATGGTTGCTCGGAGATTGTCCTTGTACCTGTCACATCAACATCACCCATTCTGGAGATCCAGACGTTATATTCGTTGGAGTCAGACAGAAGCACGAAGCAATATTCAATGTTTGACTTAATGTAAACAGGAGATCTAAATGTAAATCTTGTAGGAATACTTGCGTTTTCCGACAATTCAACAGTGTCAGGATCGATAGTAGTATCAGAGAAAGGAATGATATCCTTAGTAGGATAACCATTCTCCATGGTCCTGATCTGAATTGAGATAGGAATGTTAGCGTCCTTAGTCCTGAAGAAGATGTCAACACCTGTCAGGAATACGCCGCCTTCCGAATCGCAAATAAAGGATTGTGCAAGAGGGTCATACCAACCAATCTGACGTTGCTCAGTCCTGGTAGTAATAACAGTCCTTTCGTCATTAACTGTATCGCGGACGATCTCAGCATTACGGACGGCAAGAATGTTTTCTCTAACAGTTTGTAAGGTGCCAGTTGCGGAGTATGATGCGTCTGCAGAGGAATCCACATTTCCAGGAGTCCTATCATTCGTATCCGAAGTTGTGACTCTAACCGTCCTTGTGCCAGTTGCCCAGCGTGGGTTTGAATCATTCTTAGGAGAAGGAATGAAGAACGTGCCTTGTAGGTTACCAACGTTATCGGAAAGAAGACGACGATCTCTTACAACAGCACGAGCACCAGAGGTCAATCCAAGAAGGACTTCACCCACGTTGACGTTACCGTAGAAGTTAGGATTGACTGTCTCTGCCATTGCAGTGATGTCAATATTCAGGAAGTTGGTTTGTGATGCATAAGACTCAGCGAGTCCAGTTGGACCAATACCATATGGGTCAGTCTTATATCCGTCATTGGCAGGAGCAACTAATACTCTTGCGCCAGAGGTCTGACCTACCACAGTCTCGCCCACCACGAATGGGGTCTCGTTAGAGTTGGGATCAGCAGTAGAAGACTTAGTAAGCTCAATAACCTTAGGTGTTACATAACCGCTGACATTAACGCCATCGAAGAAGTAATACATTCTTGTGCGAGGCTTGAGGCGATCGATGTTGAAACCGATGTTTCTAGATCTAATCCAGGGGATTGCTGTTTGTGACAGCATGGTATCACCCAAAGACTTTCTATCAATCTTGGGCGTAACGCGAGTTCTCACGCCTTGACGTGCCTGGTTGTTAACAACACGATAGGTGCGTCTCTCATGCACAAACAGAGGTTGTCTTCCTTGACCGTGACCCAATCTACCGAGTCTACGACCACCAGAGGAGAAACTACCAGACCTGTTTCTAGTTTGAGTGGTTGATTGGAGAGATTCACCAGTCCAGTTAGTTTGCCAACCACCCCATTGGAGAGGAGCAAAACCATTCTGATCAATCTGAAGGTCTCTAGCAACAGCAGAGAAGTCACCTTCAACGTTCTCAACACGAGCAGGAAGACGCTCGATATCAATCCAGTCGTCAGATGCAGGTGTCAGGTCAATACGACCAATGAATGTAAACACGTTGAATGGGTTAACATTCTCAGTCCTAGATGCATATGGTTGAGTAATGATTGCCAGATCTTCATAAGGCAGCATCACCATGTTTCCAGTAGTCTTAACGACGTTGCTGGATGCACCCATGTTAATTTGCAGGGGCACGTTAGAAGTATAGTGCGAAGGACGGAGGTGACCCTCTTTGAAGTCCATGGAGCACTTATAATCAATGCTGAGAACGTCACCAACAGTGTGGTCGGTGAAGTCATCTACAACGTAACCATTCTTCAGACGGTCGAAACCGTTATCATCATATGTCTTAGTGTTGTCTGCTTGTACTTCTAGCAGAGACAGTGAAGTGTAATACTCAACGTGGGAGAGTCTGGTCTCCAGATCTCCGATGTCCTTCATGGTATAACGCTTGATGATCTCAGGATAGATCAGGACATCACGCTCAACGTCATACACATATGGACGCATCTCAATCGTTGCGAGAAGCATCGCATTGTCAATCTTATCAGGATGAGGAACATCCTCAGAGGACACACCCTTGACAATTTTCAGTTTGTTGTCATGTGTCAAATACAACTTGTCTGCTCTAGGGAGATAGTAGCAGTAGTCACATCTAAATTGTGTGTTAACCTTAGGGATATCGAAGATGGTAGATCCACCGACACCACCAGAGGTATCAAACTGTCTAGATCCAAAATCAAGTGACGCACAATTCACAAAGAAAGGTGACGTGATGGTGCCAGATCCAGATGCTAATTCACCGATACCAGGACGGAAGTCAATCTGGTCACGGATATAGTTAATCGATCCATCTAGTTTATACTTAGGAATCTCCTTATACATGATACCAGTGTAAGACTGGGCTGAGAAGTAATCACCTGAAGACTCATGCAAGAAGTAGTCAAAGATTACAAGTATCTTACGAATTGGTGGGGAGAAACCAGGCATCCGAGCCAGTTTACAGACATCATAGAAGTGTGCCTTCTGACCACTTTCCAATTCAAACTGGGTTGTGACAACTTTAGATCCCTTAGAAACGGATCCGTCAGAGTCATCAACAATTGCCTGCAGAGGAATGCCGTCATCATCAACACCATCAATGGTCTCGCCAGGGATGAATGGAATTTCGTTAAGTGCAACGAAGTACAGTCTCAGTGTGCTGTTGACAAACTGGATAACTCGACCACGAGCACCAGAGGTCTTACCTACAACAACTGATCCGTTATCAAAGAAGGTAGATTCTGACAACACCATATAAGGTGATTCAGCATCATTATCACCCTCAGACTCATATACAGCATGAATCTTATAGACATCATTCAATGCAAATGAAATCTCTTCATCTTCAATACGGGTGCCATACAGGTTACCATATGCCAGACCATACTTGGTTTGGTCATTGTTAATACGTGTGCGGGTCACCTTCATTGCACGCATCTTAGCGGCAGTCTTAATCTTTCTGGTGACGATATTCTTAGAGATAAGAGCAGTCAACTTAACGGTGTTGACGTTAGCCAAACCAGAGATGGTAATAGACTGTGCATCAGCACCGAAGGTAACAGTCAGAGATCCAAGGTCATTGAGATTATCAATGTCAAGGTTATCACCGACACTATATGAAGATCCAGACTCAGCAACAATCGTCAACACATAGTTTTCATCATCGAGTGCTGCAAACTGCTCGGATTCAGGCAGAGACACAGTAACACCACCAGACACAACGGTCTTGTTAGCGAATGTCCTGTATACAAAGAATGACTCGTCAGAGATAGACTTCATCGAAGTTCTAGGAGCGTCAATTGACAACTCACCATTCTGATAGTCTTTCTGGAAGATGAAAGGACGCATCCTTACCATCTCAGCATACTCACCATCAGCATTGCCACTACCCTTCTTGAGGGAGGCATCCATAATGGCGGTTTGATTAAGGTAATCAAAGACTGGTGTGCCACCTGTAGCGATGTTACCAGTGTTGGTAGCAATCAGAGTAGGATCAACTCTCTTAATTCTTAAAGTATTGCCACCATTTAGACCAGATGCAGTTGTAGTAACAACATCACCAGGACGGAGATCTTCTGCAAACTTGGTCCTGAAACCTGTAGAAAGAGCACCAGTGCCACTTACAGTAACGGTAGAAGACTCAATAGAAGCATTATCATTCAGCAACCAGTTTGCTGCAAATGTTACAACGTTGCTATCATTTCTACCAACAGAACGACGGACATCGGATAGGTTATAAGTATGTGCTGCTTCCAGTGTGCCGATTACACGACCATCTCTTTCAACAACTTCGTTGTTAAGGAAGACACCAGAGACCTGCTCTAGTTTACAGTGAGTGCTGCTACCACTATCAGCAACGAAACCACGGGCACCAGAGGTGCGACCTCTAAGCACATCACCAATAGAAACAGAGTTGTTACCAGATGCAAAGTTTATAGCAGTAAACATCTGTGGATCAAAGAACCACATGTCATACTGGTTTGCCTGATCAACTTGAAGTTGGACAATACGAGCCCGACCGATCTGATTACCAACAATTGAGTTGGATACGCCTAGATTCCAGTCATCGTATAATTCGATAACTTGGTATGCATCAGACACACCTTCACCAGTTAGGTCAGCCCAACCATACTGATCGTAGACTTTAACAAAGTTGCCAAGTCTGAAGTGGATAATACCGTTTTCTACACAAGCAAAATCTCTAGGTTTGGCAGAGTCAACATACTGAGGTGTAAGGAATTCAGTCCTGTATCCTTTCACATACGCTCTACCAGGAGAGATCTCATAACTTAGGAGATCATCTGTAGGAATATTGTTTTGCTGAGTCGTTTGAGTAGGAGTGTAGACCCCGTTGTTAAAACCATCATCAAGACATTCTCTTGCCTTGATACTGAAAGTGTCGATAACATAGTCGCCAGACTCTTCATAGGTCCGACGTGCCATCGACTTCTCAAGCTCTGAGTATGCAGTATGATCAACAAACTGCTCAACTTTACTATTGTTGATTCGTAGTAATTCAACGAAGTTTTTGTCAGTCGAATCATTGATTGCCTTCTTGACAAGGGTAGTCTTAATCTTAAATCTATGACCGCCAGGTGCTGAGTAGTTTGAAGTTCCTGCAGCGTTGTCATTCAGTGACGGATCGTCTTCTGGGGTAACAATAGATTCACTAACTTCCAGACCAACCCTGTAAGAAGGGTTATTGCTATATTGCTCAAGGATCAGGTTTGCAGATGCAACATCAACAAAGTGACCTCTAATAAAGTACACACCATTGTTAATGTATGCAGCAGATGCAACCGCAGTAGAGTCAACGGGTAGCAACTGTCCAAATGGTGATCCAATTTCGATCAGTGTTGTGCCGAAAGTAATTTCGTTTTGAGCAAGCAACTGCTCATTAGATTGGAATCCTTTAATGGTTGTGTCAGAAACTGTGTCACCAGACTCGATATACTTAACGTATAGAGTGACGTAACCACGCTCAGATTCAGAAGCAGCAATTGAATACAAGACCTTTGCTTTAACGCCAGTCGTGATACCCTCAACAATCTGACCATGCAGTTGAGTCCTGTAGGTTTCGACATCGACACCTAGGAATGATTGTTGCAGAATGATTGCCTGCACATTCAGGTCATAACCGACCTGACCAGGGATAACCATCGCGCCTTCTTTGAAGAAGTGTTGACCGATGGATTCAATCTGATTCTGGAGAATCGATTGTAGAGTCGTTAATTCACGCGCTTGGATAGGATATCCAGGGCGGAATAACACTCTGTAGAAATTCTTATCCTTATCGAAGTCGTCGAAATAAGGAGCAATATTTAGATTGGTATTCTGGGGCATCGTTTAGAACTCTACTACGATCTTAATGTCTTCGATTTGGTCACCAGCACGAGTGATAGCGCCTCTATTATCTATGTAAATAACCCGACCCGAATTTGGCTCAACCTCTGGTCTTGCATAACCGTTGGTAAAAGACATACCCAAGTCATACTCAGTGTTGTTAATAACACGAGTAGAGGATCCTGATACAATTGGGAAGTTAATATCAGGGTCGGCAGATGCACCAGATGTTGCACCCACGACAGGGTTACCACCCTCAAACTCAATTAGACTACCAGTGAATTCAGGGAAGACACCATCAATTCTATTCTGGTAATACTTAAGCACTTTGGTTGTGCTATTCCATGAGATCACACGTCCACGAGCAGTCACTTGCTGACCACCAATTGTGCGAGACTGTGTGATAATTTCGTCAGTAGCAAAGTTACCTGTGAAGGTAGGAGCAAAGATAACTGACTTTGTGGCGGACAGAGTAAGATCTGCTGCCAATTCTGTTGTGCCGAATTTGTTAGGGTTGATCACCAAACCAATACGACGGTAGTCGTTATCAGTTGGGAAGTCACCACTACCCTCAGCATAGGTAAACTTGGTGTTAATCATGACTCGGTATCCACCCATCTCTGTCCCTGGCTCAGCACCATGACCGACAGTTGGGGGAATGATCACTTCAACGGTGCCGCCTGATCCTGCACCTGCACCGATACCGTTGACTTCATCGATGATGACTTTACCGAAGGTGTATCCTGATCCACCCGATGTGACAGTAGCATTAACAATACGCCCCCCATCGACAACCAAAGAAACACGACCGCCAACACCATCTCCTTTGATAGGCACATTCTCGTAGGTTCCATTGTTATACCCTGCACCAGAAGAAGAAATAATAACTGTATCGATCTCACCACCAATTGCATCGGACACCACAGCGGTGTCACTCAGCACAGGCATGTATTCATTGGAGAAGAATTTCAGTACAAGACCCACAGGGATCGTATACATATACTTCCAACGATAACCGTCAGCAGTGGTAATAATAGAAGTTGAAGTACCCGTAGGCTCAACAGTAGAAGGCTTACCGTTAGGATCACTAGGGGATGTCCCGTTATAGATGCACTTATAGACTTGATACGATGAGTTAACAACGTAAAAGTCTGCATCATAAAGTTTGGTAGCACCAGAAGACGCGGTTTTAGTTGCGCTGTAGTCATGACGATACATATCGTAAACATAACCCAAGCCACCAGTGGTTTGCTCAGGAGGAATCCAGTCAGTCCTACGAATAACTTGAATAGTATCATTCGCCAGCACCCGCTTCATTGATATCATGTCAGCGAAGTCATCGCTAAACTCTTGGAAAGAGTCTACAGGATCGGGCGCTGCATTCTCGTTATCCCAAGGTTGGGGACGACCGATGAAAACATACAGACGATCACGACTACTTCCAGCTTCACTATCAGTCTGAGCAGGATCGGGTCCTTGCAGAGACTTGATAAGTCGGCTGGCAGTAAAAATTCTAAATTGGTCGGTTAGTAGCGCCATTTGTTACCAATTATCCTATAGTTTTATTTATGGGGTTAATACTCACCCTCATTTCTGAGGAAGTTGTTATACTCAACTGCGATGATTTTTGCTTGGGCTCCAGAGGAGTTTCCTTGCAGTGTCTCACCTACAGTAAATTTATATGTTGGGTCATTATCTTGAATCGACTTAACATCTAGATAGAATTGACCATCTTTAGGTCCAAGTCTTCTATTTGTAGTTGTTGCTGCGACACCAGATGATTGTCCAGTTGCAAGTTCTTCGCCACCAGCATTTGGGACGTTAAAAAGAGCAGCAGTAATATACTCAATTATGATAGTTGCAGTAGCGACATGGGCATCACCATCTCCTAAAGCACCTGCAGACTGGATAGTAGCAACCAATTGGTTAGGACTACCATCATAGATTTGATCGCCAATCTGGAAGAGCGTGGTGTTGGTGCCACCTAATTCTTCCTCAATACCATATTTAGACGAGGCGATGCCCCCATCTAAGTTGACTTGGTTTTCAAAATCTGTGCCGTCATTCAGAATGTCAGGAATGCCATCTCCAAACTGCTGCACACCATCGGCATCAACAAACTCCTCATCGTCATCTTCAAACCTTCTGTTTTGAATGACTGACAAAGGTGTAGTAAATGCAACAATTTCGCTGCCTTCTGCTTCAACCAAAGTATGTGGTGCGACACCAGTTGAAGATGATCCAGAAGTACCTGCAAAGAATGCAATGATCTTTGACTTCTCACCTGATCTACCAGCATCAATAAATGCCAACTCATCAACCTGGAATGTCAGATATAATGCTCTCTCGGTCTCATTCCAATCATAAACAATAGCGACTCTGTTACTTGCAGATTCAATAACACGTCTTACTTTATCCGTAACTTGGAAGTCGTAAAGTGTGTCTCCTGTATTGATATCATTTTGGAGAGTGTCAAGAATGACTTTCTGATCAAATCTAAAGTTTGTGCCCCTGTCACACCCAATAAATGATGTGGCAGTTTTACCTGTATATCTGACAACTTCTCTACCGAGAAGGAATTTACCAGATCCAGGATAAGGTGCAGTTGACTCAACGTGAATAGTTTCATCACCAGTGCCAACGTCAGTCAGAATACCTGCTAAATTGTAAACAACAGAGTTTAGAGACTGTCTGTTTCTTGCAGTCTTGATCAGGTTTGTATCTCTTGTGAAGATAACCTGAGGAGGATTTACATAACCAGCACCACCTGCTATGAGATCAATAGTGGTAATAGCACCAAGATCAATAAATGCTGCAGCACTGGCACCAGATCCACCTCCACCAATAATTTGAATTAGAGGAGGATCTTCAAAGAACTCACCAGAATCGGTGAGGGTAATTGCAGTAACTTTACCGAATGGGTTGACACCCGCAACGCCAGTTGCACCTTGTCCACCACCACCTGAGATGATAATGTTGACATCTTCTTCGGTATAGTTTCTACCAAACTCTTCAATGGCAAGACCTGTAACCAGACCTGTAATAGGCACCAACTCGGATCCAGATCCACCACCACCTTTAACTTCTGCTTCAGCAGTAAAGTATTCATCACCAAACTGAGTCATCTGGATGAAGTCAATACCACCGTTATCCTTCAGGAAGATCTTTCCTTCAGCAGGGACAGTTGCATTTTCATCAGTAATTTCCAGACGCATGGGATCATACCCTTCACCTGGATCCAATACTTCTACAGCAGTGACTTCACCATTGACACCATCAATGACTGGTCTAAGCACAGCATCCCTGATGGGAGTGCCACAATTTTCAACACGAAGTCTAGGGGGGTCAGCAGGATCATACCCACTACCTCCCGCAGTAACATAAACTTCTCTTACCCCAAATATACTATTAAATACAGGGAAAATTGAAGCACCAGATCCAGGGACTGTTCTTGTCATTAGACAACCACGAGATTACCGACCATTCCAGAGTGAATGGTGCATTGATAGACATATGTTGTGCCTGCTGCAAGGGTCATAGGCACGGTCCAATATTGGACTGCAGTTTGGGATCCACTCACACCAGCAGTTACAGCAGATCCAGCATTTGTCTGTCTCAGAGCAAATGGGTGTCCACTACCAGTAGTGTTATTAAATCTATACGTGAAACCACGATAGACATAGATGGTTGGGTTTCCAGTTCCACTCCATCCATTGTTGTTGAAGGAATATCCACCACCTGTCGTCCCAGAAATCTCGAAACCCACAGCAGGAGTTGCAACCGCTTCAACTTCACCACTTGTATTAGTAATGAAACTCTGATTCTCTGACAGAGACTGACCACTAGCAAGAAACAA
>Ga0181407_1000049_pt1 | contig 34505 bp, 50 predicted proteins | sample 30SPOviralmetaG_FD_130136 | JGI IMG/M metagenome (GOLD analysis project Ga0181407, IMG submission 130136) | Marine viral communities from the oligotrophic San Pedro Time Series (SPOT) site, San Pedro Channel, CA, USA - 30 SPOT_SRF_2012-01-26 | ecosystem: Environmental > Aquatic > Marine > Strait...
ACTTGATTCATTAAAGAAAAACTTGGTATATCAATAGTTCCAAAAGTATCTGTGCTAAAATCTCTATCTCCTGTTCCCTCACCTGAAATTAAAGTAGAATCAGTACCACCAATTTGTAATGCACCACTAGGACTTGTAGTTCCTATCCCTACTTTGCCATCACTTGCCATGTGTACTTTAGTTGAAGCATCAATCTGTAGGTCTATTTCCCCACTTGTATCTGATACTATTTTTAATCCGTCTGATGTATCTGCATTAAGTTTACAAGTCATAGTATTACTAACCTCTCGCCTGATGGGATTGTTACTGTAACCCCTGTATTAATCGTTAATGGTCCAACACACATAGCTGATTTGTTAGTAGATAAAGTATAGTTGGTTGTAACTACTCTTTCGTTTTCTTGGAATACTTCGTCTCCACCTGCTCCAGTAGCACCACCTCCACCACCAATCGCACCCCAAGCACTACCATCGTAGCCCTCGAATCCTGTTGTTGTAGAGTTAAATCTAAACATACCAGTTGCAGGTGAGCCATCTCGTTGAGCTGTTGTACCTACAGGTATTTCGGCACTTCCTGTACTAGCAGTTTCTATAACTACTCCTGTAAGTGATGAGCCTGAACCTGAAAATACTGTTGCACCTAATGTGCCTGAACTCGAATTAAATGTTAAGTTACTACCTGACTTAGGACCTAAATCTCCAGTAGCTGCTGTCGAAAATAAAGGAAAACAAGTTGTATCAGATGATTCATCTGCCACAGTTACTGCTGTTGCTATCGCTGCCGTACCTGATGTGTTTTGATTACCTGCTGAATTAACTCCAGGTAAGTCTATATTTCCTGTTCCGTCAAATGAGACTCCACCAATGTTTCGTGCTGTATGTAACGCAGTCGCTGTCGCTGCATTACCAGTTGTAGAACCTGATGTGCCTGAAGTATTACCAGTAACATTACCAGTAAGGTTTCCCTCGAAAGTTGCAACTAATGTGCCTGTAGCATAACCTGTACCACTTGTGTTTACTGTTGTGGTTGGTTCTGCTTGTAAATCTTTAAATAATTTGTATTTGCCTGAATCACTAGCGTCTCTAAATAATCCTGAATATAAATCTTGTGAACCTGATGTATCGTATAGACCATAAAAACCTATATCAAGACTATCAGCAGCACTATTGTTTTTTGCTAATTTAATTAATGGGTCTTCAACTTCAAGGTTTGTTGTATCAACACTTGTTGTTGTGCCATTTACTGTTAAGTTTCCTGCAATCGTTACATTGTCAGGCAATCCTACAGTTACAGTTGCTCCTTCGCTTCCTGAACCTGATACTTCAATCTCATTGGTTGTGCCACTTACTCCCGCTACATAGTTACCAGTTGTGTCTGTGCTAAGTGCTACGCTGTTTGCTGCAATCGTTGTCGATAGACTTATATTGCCAGTTCCGTCAAATGATACGCCTGAAGCCGTAACATCACCTGCAAGAGAAATTTCTCTGCCAGTAGCTAAAGCTGTTGCAGTTGCTGCGTTTCCTGTTGTGCTTCCTGATGAACCACTCGTGTTTCCTGTAACATTTCCTGTTAAGTTTCCAACGAAGCTAGTAGCTGTTAAAGCACCTGTATTAGAATCGAAAGCAAGATTACTTCCTGATTTAGGAGCTAGGTCGCCAGTCGCTGCCGTAACAAATAATGGAAAGCATGTAGTGTCTGTTGATTCATCTGCCACTGTAATTGTTGTAGGCACATAAGTTGATGACGCTTTGCCATCTAATTGTGTTTGTATTGCAGAAGATACGCCATCTAAATAACCAATCTCTGTTGATGTAACTGCTGATACTGATACATCACCACTACCATCAGAGACCAATGCTCTTGATGCAGTTAAATCTGCCATCTTAGAAAAAGCTATAGCAGCACTAGAGTTGACATCTGCGTTTACTATAACGCCACTTCCAATAGCAGCAGTACCTGATGTTCCTATAGATATATCTCCTGATATAACTACAGGGTTAAAATTCGTTCCATCAGCAATTAAGGCAGCACCACTTGTGTTTGTACCCATGGTCAGGTCATCGCCTGTTATAGTTAGGTCTCCACCAATAGTTGCATTATTTGTAACTGTTAAAGCGTCTGCTGTTAAGTTTGCAACAGATATTGTAGGCATGTTTGCTGCTATATTTGCAAGAGTTACAGCAACTGTTGCTCCTGAGTCTACTATAGGAAATAAAGCACTACTCGATGGGGTAGTGGTCGTGGTCAGTTCTGATATTTTTTTAGTTGCCATTTATTGTACCGTCCAGGTTGTTGTAGGAGGCGTAACATCTTGCCAGTCATCACCATCTATTCCGCTTGCATTTTCTAATCTAATTAAGCTGCCGCCTTCTGTTGCTAGAACGAAGAGGTCGCTTTCTGTTTCTATATATCCTGCTGATGTTTGCTGTATTACTGTCCATGTAGTCATTAATATAATCCGTAGTCTACTCTTGTTGTAGGTGCTACACCTGAGTGTCTATCTCTTTCATTAGAGTCTATAATGTCTTTTTTGGCTCTATCATAAAAACCAGCCCACGTTTGAATTCTTTTATCGTTTTGTAAATAGGGTTCTGCTTCTACTAACGCACCATATAAATATGCGTCAGGATGATAAGTAAGCATGTCATTTGTCGTATTTGTGTCTGATAAAGGTGTAAAGTATTTAAAATACAACATTTCTATTTGATAGACTGAGTCAGGCAAAGGCCTTAGCTGTATATTATTAGCTATGATGCTGTAAGCTTTAGGTTGTCCTTTGTTGCTTCCTGCATATATTCTGTCCATTTGTTCAGGTGTTAAATACTCTAATGATGTTTTTGGGTCAGTATTTAGTTGTATATTACGCATAGCAACGTATTGTTCAGGCAAAGAGTAGTATTCAGAGTCTGCTATGGTGTTAGCAGTAACTCTTGTTTCCATCCTTCTCAATTTAAAATCACGTCTGTGTCTTGTTTCTGCGAGTGCTATAAACTCAGGAATCTTATCTGTCAGGTCCGTTCTGTCTAGCCAACTAGCTATGCTAGCTTGTAATTCTGCATATGTGGATATTGCCATTATATTACTCTATTTGTTGTTTTTAAGTATTTGTATTCAGGACCATTAAGGAGCTTCCTAACAGCGTCTTTATGGTTTTTATCATAGACATCAACCCCGTATTTTGCTTTCCACTCATAGACTACAGTCACTGGAATTCTTGCTGACAAACGAAACTCGTCATGTCTGCTATGGTCTTCCTGCTGTAATCTTTTGTTAGAATCAATTAAGGGCTTGATGTCTTCGATATGCTCAATAGCCATTTCTTTTGTAGGCTCGTGCCAGTGAAAAATTTGATTGTGACTAATCGCTTTCTTCATTATTCGCTAAGCTCCTCGATAAATACATTTGCTGTACTGCTTGCAATAATAGCTGCAAGTTTATCAGCGTTATCTACCTTGAATGTTTTAGGTTCATTCGCTACTAAACGTATACCAGTGCTTACTGCTGCTGTAGGAGTTTTGCCAAAAGCAATAAATACTCCTGTAGCATCAGCAGTACATCTGACATAAGTGACACCTGTTGTAAAAGCGTCACTTCTTTGTGTTCCTGTTTGGTTTACAGTTCTTGTTTGGTTTTTTATGACTCTTTGGCCAAAACTCCAACTACTCATGCTTATCTCCTAATTACAAATGTTACACATAATTTTTGAGCACCTGAAGATGCCCCATCAGTAATCATTTCAATAGTTTCACCTTCTAAAAGTTCATTAGCTGCGGTAGGTGTTGACGAATCAATAGTACCAGCCGCTGAACCTGAATGTGCAACTGTTATAGCTCCACCAGTAACTGCAGTGCCGCCTAGTTCAAAAGTAATTGCTGCGTTAGCTGATGAAATTGCACCCTGTAATGCAGTATAAATTTTTATAATTTTACCGCCATCAGGTACAGTTACAAATGTGCTTGATGCTGTTGAAATGTCAGCTATCTCACCATATACAAAATAATCATTTAATGTTCTCATTAAATTTCTCCATAGATTAATAACCCTCGTTCCGAAGTGATACATTCTTCAAGGTCATTATTAATTGGTATCTTAAGGGGGTTGGGGCTGGAGAGTATGAGTAACCAGCCCCGTTTAACTAACTGTGTAGTCTAGTTTACTACGAAGTTGTTAAATCAGCAATAGTTGCTGAACTTGCTTCATTTTTAGCTATCAAGGTCCATTCAGTTAAGAGTAGTCTCTTCTCTGCGTCACCTGTTTTAGCTAGTTCTATAGTTTGGAAAGGTCTCAAGTAACCAGTTGCAAACATATCAGATTGTACAAGAAGAGCACTTCTTCCACTGCTTCTTAATATTCTGTTTGACATTACTCTTACTTCTCCAAAATCAGAAACGTAAACATCAATAGTAGTGACAAGTCTCTTGTCCTCTGCCATATCCATTCTTGTGTTGTTGCCAGTAAATCCTGATATTTTTTGTTTGTTGAATGAACCAACAATCAATAAATCAGGGTCTCCACCCGCATCGTAACAATTTTTCATTTCTGTTTTTAATAAAGACTCAGTTAAAACTCTTTGTGTTCCGTCTGTAACGTCTCCACTTGAGTTTGAACCGCCTGAGCCATATACGTTGTTAGTAGTAGTCCAACTTTCAAAACCTCTTGAAGTTCTGTTAGATGCACCATTACCTGAACCTGCTCCAGCATCTGTTTTACCAGTCATTGCTAGTTCTAAGTCTCTTTTTAACTCTTTACCAGCTTTAGCTATTTGATAAGCTAGTTCTGAGTTCACGCCTGCGTGTATAACTTTTTCTTGTGTTCCTGAGACCATAACAGGTTTATATGAAATCTGTGTATAGTTGAAAACACGAGAAGTAGCCGATAACGCAGCACTAGGAGAATCATCTCCCTCTTTTTGAGCGTTTGCTGCCGCTGCCGCTAATGCGTCAGTTTGCCACTCATGCTTAGTAAAAGTAGCGGTACCTGTACCGATACTTGACATAAACGGAGTGTCTGTTGGCGAAATGTTATAAATAACATTCTGCAAATCCTCTCTGTTACCTACGGCATCGTAGGTTTCAAATGTATTGCTTAATTGTGCCATTTTTAATTACACCTCTGTGTGTTAAAGTTTTGTATTTAAGGCTATAACAAGGATTCGAGTAGCTTCGCAGCATCATCGACTTTCCCTGTAGTTTTTGCCCTTGCTCTAAGTTTTGCGTGTTTTTCACTATTGACATCAGCCTTGGTAGTGCCAGTTCCTGGCTTTGTTACTTTCGGTACAACTTTTGTTCTTTTCTTAGCAATCTTAGAATTTTTAAGTTTGTCGTAAAGCATTGCTTTATGTAAAACTTGTACAGACCTAGCGTCTATTAAGCTACTAACTTCTTCATTAGTAAACCCTACTTCAGGAGACATTGCATAATTAAAGACTGCGTCTTTAAGTTTACGTCCCTCTTTTGGGTCAAACCATTGAGGTAGTTTATTTTTCAATATCTCTTGTTGCTTAGCTAAGGCTTCAGAATATTGTTGTTTCTGTGTGGCCTGCTCTTTGGCAATGAGATTTTGTTGCTCTTCTCTAAGTTTTCTTTGATTGTCTTTCAGTTCACGAAAAGCATCACGCTTTTCATAAAAAGTGTCTCTGTCTTCTTCCTTAAGTCTCTCCCAATCAATGCTCTGATATTTTTCAATTTCAGCATTTGCTTGACTGTCGATTTGTTTAAGTTGCGATAAATAACGCTGTCTTTCCTGTTGAGTCGTCGCTAACTCTTGGTCAGCTCGTTGACGTTGTTCGCTCAATACTTGACTTTTTCGTGTGTAATCAGCTTGTCTACTGTAACCGTTTTTGAGTTCGTCAAGAGTAACCTCTATGTCTTTACCATCAACTTTGATGGTGTACATGTCAGGTGTCTCGACTCCTTCTTCTTGGTCATCGTCTACCATATCTTCAACATCTAAGTCGCTTGCTAAAAGCTCCTCATCTGCTTCTGTTCCAACTGATTCGGGCTCCATGCCCTGTTCTGAAACTACTTCCGTTGTTTCAATTGTTTCTTCTTGGTCAGGACTTTGTTCCTCTTTGGGAGTGTCCATTATTTCAAGAAGTGCTGCCTGTGCTGAATTAACATCGTGCACAGGAATTCCGCCATATTGTGAAGGTTTTTTTGGTATAGCCATTATTTAGCCTCCAATTTTCTTTCTTCTTCTAGTAACTTTCCATTTTCCATAGTATTTACTAATACTTGTTTGAATTTCAAAGCTGCTATTTGCCCATGATATAGACTTTCTCTTTCCTCTTTATCTTCGGGTTTTGTAGATATCCATTTTTGATATCCTTCATTTAAGATTACATTAAAAGCGTTTGTTATAACCGGATTATCCAATAACATTGATGCTTCTTGTCCTTCTTGTATTTGTTTTTCTTTAGTTGCCATTTTATCTCCTGGGATTCTATCTGCTTACGCAGGTGTAGTTATTCTCTTTTTTTTTGTTAAAGATTCTTCTGTTAACCAGTCTGGAATCTTCCTTTTGCCTGACAACCATCCACGAATGTCATTGGGTTTTACTCCTGTCATCCTGAATATGTCCTCGACAGAAAGTCGGTGTTTTAAACATAGTGTTTGTAATTCTGTGTTTTTCAAATTTGTTTCAATTTATCAATAGTTGGATTCTTTTGTTTGAATCTTTTAGCTAAGTCCACATGTGCTAACTTGGAAGATTGGCCATTACTGTAACCTAAAGAAATATAATGGTCATACCTAGATTCATAATATTTGCTACGCTGTAAGCCTTCTTCTTTTTTACTCAATTATTTCTTTTTCTTTGTTCTGTGTAATTTTTTCTTTGTGCCCTTAGCTGTTTTTGCAGCACGCTTGAAATTAGCGTCAGTCGGTGCTCCTTTGTCCCCTTTTTTACGCATTGTCTCGCCTGAGCCTTTTTTTATTCTTCTACGTTTTGCGTGTATGTTTCTGTATAAACTCATTTTCCTACCCTTTTCATTGCTATTTTATGTGATTCTGTAAAAGACTTACCCTGATTCATAAGCTTTTTCATTAATGTCATATGTTTAGCTGTGTGATGTACTTTATGTTTATCTAAAGTAGCTTTTTGTTTTTTTGTAAGCATTAGTAACTTGGTGTTTTATTTTTTCTATTTTTGAAATATTTATAATGTTTTCCTGGCATTGTTATCTCCTAGTATTTTATTGTTTTTACTCTTTTTTTAAATTCATCTGACTTCATTGTTTTTTTTATAATTTTGTTAGCAGCAGTAGTAGAGCCACTCAAGTTATTAGATGTATGCTTGAAAACTCTGTCAGCACTGGTCAATGCGTTTTTTGTAAGCCTTGTTCCTGCCCCGAGCTTGCCATATTTTGTTAAATCTAAATTTCTTATTTGATTTCTTATTTCTAACATAGCTTTGTTTAGATGTACCCTTTCTACGTTTCCTAAACTTGTTCCTGCACTAAATCTTTGCAATTCTTTGTTGATTTGCGTTTCAAATAGTTTCAAATCAGGCTTCTTGCCCGTTCTAAGCATGTTATTTATTTGATTTTCATACAACTTGACCTTGCCTTCGATAGCAGACAACGCTTTTTTAGAACTGTCGGTCATTCCTAAAGCTCCTCTTGCAGATGTAAGCTTAGGACCAGGTGCATATTTACCTTTAGAATGGAATTTGAGTATTTGCTGTAATGCTCTCGCAAACGTAGGTAACAGCTGAATCATTAGGTGTCACCGATTGCGACAGGCCTTTCTTGTACCGTTTCTAATACTAGCTCAGCTTCTTTCAACTGATGCTCAGCTATTTTAATCTCCAATTCTTTGTTCTTAATTGCTAATTCGACTGCTGCTTCTTTTTTCTTAAGTTTTAGTTCTTCTGCTTTTAACTGCGTGTCAATTTGCAATTCTTGTGCTTGTAGTTGAAGTTTTTGTAATTCGACTTGTGCTTTTTGCTGTGCGACCTTCTCTTCTGTACTCATCTTAGGTTGTGGAGGAGGCATGTTAGCTGGGTTTGATATAAATTGGTCTGCGTTTTTGTAACCAGCTTGCTCGATGTATTCTTTTATTGTGTTGTATATGTTATCAGGTGTAACTAATTGACCCATCATACCTGCTTGTATTAATGACTGTAGTATTTGCATGATTGATGCTGATGTTTGCATTTTGGTTTGTTGTGAACCTGAACCTATACCAACATTAACTGTACAATTTAATTTTTCTTTCCAACGTGAGACATCTAGTGGTACAAATTTGTTATTTAGATAAACAATCTTTTGTCTGTCCTCATATTTTTGTATTAACTGATAGATACATCTGAATACATTTTTTATACCTGTCTCTGCAAATATCCTAGCTATGAGTTCTATTCTTTGCATTGCAGACTCTGTTGCTGCTGAAACTGCTCCTGATGTTACGTGTGAGTTCAAAACATCAGGGTTCAAACCTTGCGTCATTTTAGATACGCCCGACCTTTCCTCTCTTACTTGGTCTAAATATTTAACCATTTCGAAAGCAAAAGGTTGCATTTGTGGGGTCGGTAATGGTTGTACTGCGTTCGGAGCACGCATCCTAACTATTCCGCCAGGTCTTGATGTTAATAAATCATCTAATTCTACTTGCCCTGCTAATACTGCATATCTTGCATTGTTAGTCAGGTACATGTTGTCTAATAGGTTTCTGACAATCGTAGACTTAATTAGTTGTACGTCTTTGACTGTATCTGCAACACTCATGCCATGAAACTTGTGTGGTATTGGTAAAGGACATATAGATGAGAATGGCAAGTAATCAATCTCTTGATTATCTAGTATATAATCTCCGCCTTTAGTAATTTTTCTAAGTTCTGCTATGCCATCGCCGTTAAAATCGACTTTTGCGTAACATTCTTCAATCCATATCGTCTTATCAGCACCTGTACTGTGTACGTCTGTTTCTACGTCAGTATCATCGTAGCTAAACCTTGCAAGTCTTTCAGAATTGTATTCTGCTTCTGCATCTGAGTAAGAAGGTATCTTGTCTAGTGTTTTTTTATCATATCCTTCTAAAATAAGGTCAGATACGGTCTTTTTTACTCTGTGGCATACAAAAGCTGCATCTTCTATGCTTGTAGCTTTCTTACTTATTAAAAATTCTTCAGGTGGTACAGAGTATATTTTTACTTGTCCTGACACCTTAGACCTGAGCACTGTTACGTCATATGTTACGACAGCTGGCATCATTTGACCTGTTTGTGGGTCTTGTTGCTCTTCTCTGATAATAGTTTCTGTCAATTCCTTAACTTCTAACTCATCGTTAGCTAGGATTGACTGATATTCTATTTCTGTAAGGTTTGTGTAGTATTCTGTGCCTGTTTCTTGTTTTTCTTCCCAACAATGCTTAATTATGCCTGTTTTGGATATAAGTGCGTCTTTAAACACGTCATAAAGGACCTTAAAGCCCTCATTTTGCTTACTAAAGACGTAATTAACATAATCAGTGGCCTGTTTAGCCATCTCGACATCTTCAGGGCCTTGTGGCTCGAATTCAGCTACATGATTGTGTGTTGTAAATATACGCATCAATGATGGCATAATGTATTCGATAGTGTCTCTTACATCAGTTGTAACGATTTCTGACCTGCCATCTATTTCGTTGCCAAACTTCTCGCCAAGATAATATTTCATGTTATCTTCACGCTGGCTAGATAATTCGCTGTTCATGTGCCCGCTTGAGGCTTCTATTTGTGATGATACAAAGTTCAGTAGCTCACTTTCATTCATTTTTTTGCTCATCCGAATATTCCTCGTCTTAGTTCGTTTACATAAGGATTACTGTCGTCTAAGCGTAGTCCTGGAGTAGCCTGTGCTTGCATTATTTTGGTTGCTGGTTTTCTATCGCCAAATAATCCGCCTGCCTGTGCTAACATCATCAACATTTTGGCATCATCGCCGAATATTCCTGTATTTGGTGTTGTTGTTTGAGCTTTTTGTGTAGCAGCAAGCGTTTCAGCGTCTTTTTGTTGTACCAACATGTCTTGGTTGTAAAAATCTAATAAATCTTTGTCGTTAAGGACTTCAGTAACGCCGAATCCTCTATCTCCAGGCATAGCACTAGCATAATAATCTTTTATGCTTTGTGTTTGCAAATCACTGAGCTTATCCTCTAATAAATTTCTTTCATAGTTCACGTTACCTACGCCCATGTTTGTATATGGTATCTTGACTCCTACACTAGGATTGTTTGACAAGAAATCATTAGCTTGTGCAACAGGTTGAGCTAAAACTTGGTTGTATGATTTTAAAGGAATGTCAAATGGGCTGTTTATATCATAATATGGAATAACTCTTTGCTGTTTGAGAAAATCTACAATACTCATTAGACTATCGCCACGTCAGGTGCTAATGGTCCTGCTTTGTTCCACTTGGAGGTCTCAATAGTCGCATGACGCAAGCTCATAGCTGCATATCTTGTTGCTGACATCAAATCATCTCTTATTTTCACTAATTTACCGTCCTTTCTGTGATACAACCTGAATTCTTCGAACCATTCATATTGCGTGTTAAATACCTTAAATCTTCCTTGTTCCATGCGTGTAAGCATCTCCATAATCCCTGGCTCTACTGAGTTACCACCTTTTTTCTCACCAATAGCTGGCGGGTTTTCGAAGTGAAAAGGTAGCATGTTTACATGAGCTTCTCGATATTGTTCAGCGAGCGTAACCCCTGAGCCTTTGTCATGTTGATATCCATCATGGGGCCATACAACAGGGATATAATGGCTTCCTTCTCTTTCGTTGATGAATGACGCATGATAGTCAGGGGTTTGCTTACTCATACGATAGGAGTCGTATATATATATAATATCTTCGTCTCTGTCCCATGCTAGCCATACAACTGCTGTTGGATGGTCGTAACCAAAATCGAGTCCTGCAATCCTTGGAAAATGCTCAGGTATGGTAAAGGGCTCGCAAGCAAGGTTGTCTTCTAATATCGGAAATACTAGGCCTGAGCCTATCATTGGTATCCCTTTAGACCTCATTTCACGCTCGTGAGCTGGCAATGCCGCTAAAATCTGCTCTTTCATGTCGTCAGTGAGATGTCCTGCATCTTCCCAACCTGCTGTTATTAATGCCTGTCTAGGGCGTAATTCTGTTGTAAAGTTCTGTACGACCTCTGTCATGCCTGATTCGGGTGTAAATGTCATATAGACTTGGCCTCTTCTGTCGAGCGTCCTTGTTATACACTGTGAATATATTTCTTGGGATGGTTCCTCATCGAGCCATACTAGGTCGATTGATTCTCCCATAAATTTTTCAGCACCCATTTCGTAAGCTTTGAAGGCAACCCGAGACCATCCGCCTGATGAATGTCTAACAAGTACCGAGGAGTGAGCGTTCGGTACGCCAGGCTTTCTAGTCGCCTCCCCTATAAGGTGTTTCGGAATACTTCCTTTGCCTTTATCTCTTGGGTTATCGGGCTGCCCAAATAATTCTCGTTGACATATATCTCTAGTGGTTTCATTACTAGCCCCGCAAACCCATGCTCTTATGGGTTCCTCAAATTTCTTACCCTTCCACCAATCAGGATAGACTCCTGTAAGGTGAATCGCCATCTCCATAGCCCCGACGTATGATTTACCTACCCTATTAGCAGCCATGAGTAATCTTTGATTACACTCAGACCCCGCCTCATGAAATCTCAATTGAAAATCATAGGGTTCATAGTAATTGAGTTTAAATTCTTTTCTACGCTTACCTAGTATTGCGATAAGCTCGTGTATTCTTTCTTTGTCTGACATGGGATTTTAGAGTGAGGACGTAGTTATCCACTTCCTATCCTACATATTTTTAAAATTAATATCAACATATTGTGATATTTTTTTTCTAAACCACAAGATGTTGTGTTACTGAACCGACCCGAAGGGTCGGCTCGAAATTTCTAGGTTCCACGTGAAACATTAGCCTTGTCCACGCTGGCAACCTTCTCCTATCCCTCCTTTTCTCTCAGTCCTATCGACGAATCTATCTTCGAATCCGAATGGTACGCTATCACCTTCAGGCATAACGAAGAGATGATATTGGTTTGCTGTGTCTACGAGACGACTCTCAGCAGGATAGATTTCCAATGCCTCCCTCTCATCGCCGCATAGCTGGTTTTTGATTTCTTGTAAATCACGCCAATCATGTATGCTCTGTTTATCTATTCTTTTAATACTTAGATATGAGCATCTACCCTTGAGCTCGTCTCTAAGAACCATGTCATCGCAGTCCTTGCCCTCGAGTAATATTACCTGGTAGATATCGTTTAAGTAGATATCTCCTAGGGTAGAATGATTGTAAAGCTCCTTAGCTTGCTCCCAATCGAGATGTAGACCCAGTTCTGAAGACTGGCGTTGTACCTTCTTGATTCTGTCTTTGACAGACATACCATGATAGTTACGTTTTGCTTTTTTTAATGTTTTCATACTTTTACCTTTTTAGTTAGTATCTTAACAGTATCACACTATTATATTAAAGTCAAAATTATTTTTAATATATAGATTGGCATTAATATACTTTTATATTTTCCCCCCGCTGCGTGAAGAGAACCCCACGCATGGAAAATTTTTTGAAAAGGGGGGCTGGGGGGTTTTTGTTTTTACTTTTACCCGCCAGCCCGATTGTTACGTTACATGAGTAAGCGTCTCGCTTGTTTTATGTCTATCTCATGTAGACATTGTTTAACACGTCTTGTTGCTGTGTCTTCTGACTCATCTAATTGTTGCATGCGAATATGAATCATTGCGTTAACAACGTCTTCATACTCAGCTAGCAACTCATCAAGTTTATCATTAGCAATGTCTTTTGATATGTTACTCATAATGCACCACCTTGAAAGTTGATTTGTTTTATACTGTCAACTCTGATTGCACGCCAGCATTTTGTCTTAGCTATGCCTTGCTGTCTGAGTTTCATATCAACTACAACTAAATGATTAGATGTATCATACTTAGCACCACCGCCAGTAAAATAATCTTTATCAGTTATTCCTAGCTTACATAACATCTTACGTTCTGTTCCATCACGTTTTGTAAATAGAACGCCGAAGAGTTTTTTTCCTACTGTTTGTGTTATTCCATCTTTTGACCAGAATGGAAATGATAATTGTTGTTTCATAGTTAGTTACCTTTAGTTGCGACTAGCTAACGATATTGCTAGCTAGTCTATAGTTAGTTAAAAAAAATGAATTAGCTAGCAAGTGCAAAGACAGGATGTCTAAGACTCTTAGCTACTTCAAGTTCTCTTGTATATTTTACGTTATGCTTAGCACCATTTAACGACGCTTTGACTAAATCGCCATTTTCGTTAACAGTGTTACCAGTCCAGTCTACATTATCAACGTGTGTAGAATAGTTAGTGATAGTATTGTAAAGCGTCCATAAAGTATTACCTTTATTTTGTAGACCTACTTCTTTACGATATCTATTGAGTAACTTCTGCACTTTTGATTCGCTATAAGTTTTCTTTTCCGCTGTTGGTTTTGTAAGTTTACCAATAGTTTCTTTAAAGAACTTGATAGCGTCATCTTCGGTGATGTTCGTAGCTAGTAATCTATCAAACCATTCAATGTTATTTTCATACATCTCTAATGCTCTGATTGAGTTCGTAGCTAGGTAGTCGGGAATTAAGTTTGTGGTTTGTTTGTAGTTACGTTGAACTGCATAATCATCAGTAACGCAACCATTTGTGCACCATAATCTTAACGCACTAAATATAGATGATATTTTTCTAGATAAATCTAATGATGAATGTATATTTAATTCTAGTCTTACAACGTCATCAACCTTAGCTAGTGACTGCTCAACTTTATTAAATGTAATTTTGCGGTGAAACTTACCGCCACCATCATATAAATTATCTTCAACTACGATATCATTTAAGTTAATATTAGAACTGCGTAAACCTGAGTTAACACGTTCAACAACTTTGTAATATTCTGTTGGCTTGTAGACTTTCCCGCAAGTACCAACAACTCTATTATTAGTTGTATCAACTACAGCACGTCTCTGCTCTGTTGGTATGTATAACCCATCAAGCGTTTGAAGTGGCTCTAGTTTAATATCAAACTTAATTTCTGCGGGTACTTCTAAAGCGTCCGCATTTCCTTTTTGTATTATTTGCATAATATTTTTCCTATAGTTAGTTAATTGTTTCTAAATGTTAGAACTGCGTCGTGTGATGCTCATTTCTAACACCTAGGTCACTCGGCTCTAGGAATGTTTATACTGCCTAGCCAGTGTGCAAGATTTCTCGTTCCCTTACATACCATTATATTATCATCAATGTATATTAAAAACAATGTTAAATCACCTGGAAACAGTATATTATCATTTGCTTATATTCCTATTTTATTTTGTTATTTTTTTTATATATATTCCTAGCTAGTGCCCCATTTGGGGGAAGCCACTTAAAAACTTTAGGGGGGATTTCATTAAAAAGTTTGTCCTAGCTAGGTAACTGAGCTTTCAGTTTAGTCGTCAATTGCTACTCACTCAGCTACCCATCTCCTAACTAACTAGGATATTGCTCAGCTAGCTTTTCATAGTTAGTGATAATCGCCATCCATGTTGACTTGTCTAAACCTGCCGACATTCTTGCCATCGGGTCTAACATGTTGTACTTGCCTGATTTTTGTACGCTTAGGTACGCATCCCAGTCTTCTCTTGTTACGTTTTCCATTATTTTTCTCCAGTTAGTTAATGTACAGTTATATTAATCCTAATGTATATGAATGTCAATATATTTATTTATTTATTTTATTGCCCCTAGCTAACAGATATTTGGCATTATCCCCCCCCCACACGTCTTGCAATCTCCTCCCCCTTTGGGGGGAAGAAGAACAAAAGATTTGGGGGAAGCTATTTAAAAACTTTACAGATTCTCTATAGCTTGGGTACACATGTAGTTTAGCAACTCCTTGTTGTTTACTTCTCTGCTAGCTCCGTCATACCAATCTAGGAACCAATACTTAACAGTGCCGTCTTTGAAAAGCCTGAACTCGTCGCTTGGTCCTCCCCAGCTAAGCTGCCAACGATGATAAGACTTCTGTTCAGTTTCGCTGTTATCAACATAGTCGAAGCAAAGACCTTCAAGCTCACCTTGTTCAAATTGCTTAAGCCTGTCAGCTAGGGCATTATTTATCCTAGCCTCACAAGTTTGTTCTTCTTTTGTGCATTTATGTTTCATACTTTTCTCCTTAGTTAGTAGCATTATATTAGCACCAATGTATATTAATGTCAACATTTATTTTCTATCAGCTAGCAGGTTATTTTTTTACCTTATTCTTGTGCCTATTAGCTAGCACCATCCCTGGGGGGATTGCATTTAAAAGTTTTTCGGGGGGATTTGATTAAAAACTTCACCCTTGCCTGGGGGGATTACGTTAAAAACATTGGGGGAGGCTGATTAAAAGCTTTAGGTTACAAAAATCCTGTTTATATAGGAGCGTGCGTGTGCATAGGAATTGCCGTCTTTTTTCTGCATCTTTTCCGCCATCTAATAACACTACCAGCTTGTGTGTTTTTGTATAACGTACGAAATGCTTAGCTTATAATGATATTAGTTGTATCTTACCTTATAGAATCACGCATTGCTGGCTTTTTCCCGCCTTCGGATTTTTATTATACAGGCATATCAAAAATGATTGTTTTTTTGTGCTTTGAGAAGGTGGTCATTGAACAATCTTTCACGTTCTTCAGCTTCTTTTTGTTTAGCTGGTTTAGTGTCATCTATGCGATTACATATCATCCTAGCTACGTTACTATCATTCTTGTTTGCGTAACATAAATTGTATATTTCTTCTAATAACCCTTCATTGATTTCTGTCTGTGTAAGTCTTTTGGCCATCTCAAAACTCCTGTTCTTCTTCGTCTTCTAGGTCAGCTAATGTAGCGTAAGCAGCTGATTTGCTTTCTGACTCAGCTTTCAACTGCTTATACTCTTCCCATTTCTTTTTAGAATACTTTTGATGATATTCTCTGTTATCAAGATATCTTTGTCTTCTAGCTATTTTTTCATCTTCTTTTTCTTCATCAGTTTTGTTTTCTCTCTTCTTTTTAGCCTCAGCTAGCAACTTATCTTTATTTTTACTGTAATATTCAGATGAGCGTTTGTTAAACTTATCCTTGTTTCTTTCGTAGTAATCTTTTCTGTAAGATGACATATTACCTCCTAGCTACCATTTCTTCTCTTCTTCCTTCCACTCGATAGTGAGTGTCGGGTAGACTTTTCCCGCTTTGCTCATATTCATAAATATTGCAATATCAGCTTTCTTATGTGTTTGGTTCTCTGAATTAGAATCCTCACAATCATTCCAAGAAAAAATCGGGTATTTTTTGCCCGATTTCTCTTTTATCATGTCGAATTTATCTAATAAAGCCATGACTTCAGGCTCGTTAGCTAACTCTTTTTGTATTGCTAGATTGAATTTTTGTTTCATTCTATTCTCCTGTATATATTAATTTTATATCTAAATCACCTATGTAAGGTTTTAGTTTTATTTTGAACTCTCCGCCTTTTAAAGCATTGCAATAATCGGAAAGGTGTTCACGTAAAAATTGTTCATACTTCTCATCTCGCATTATCCTCCATATTTTTGTTTGTTTTGGTGTCCAATTGACCAAATCTACCTGCTCAACTGGTACTTTATTGGCATTTGCTATCCACATTTGCCCCATAATCTGTGGTAAATACTGTCTTGGGAACTCGTCATACGTACTATTTCCCATAGCTGAGCATTTAACCTCAATTATAGTTTTATTGTCATTTGACAATCCGTCAGGCGTAGCTGATACAGCTATATCCTTGGCTATTTCGTCTTCTGTCCACTTCCCGCCTTCGATAACATAATTTTTTTGCTCTGAACAGTAGTCTTGACATGTTTGTTTGTTAACCAACATCCACTTAGCTATGCCACTTCTTTCGTTGAAATTGCCATATCTAATTAAATCCATAGCTCCTTCAGGTATAACCCTAGATTTTTGCTCTAAATCGTGTTGCAACTGTAATTTTCTCTCAGCTGGCGACATTGTGTACACTCCCTTACTCTTGTATCTAAGCCCGAAAGCATAATATCTGAAAGAAGATGCCCTTAGATTGTTGGGAATATAAGGCATATCAGTTTCTTTATAATCAAAGTCTATTGCCTTGCCAAACTGCATCTCGTCTACCTTGCCATCTTCTAATTTACTCTTAGCTAACATGTCTTCTATGTATTTATTCTTAGAATCATTGTTTTTTAATTTAATTATTGGCGTTAATATAGGGTCAGATACATCAGTTTCTACAGGATTAGGTGCCTCATATGATTCGCCAGTAAAAACTTTAATGCCTAAACCGAACATTGCCATACATTTGACCATTCCTCTCATCTTATTGGTGTTCATGGTATAACAATCAGCATTAACTAGCGGTGTTTTTGAGTCGCTTTTCGTTACTGGGTACCACATTTCCTTGTATAAATCATCAATAGTAATTTTGCAGTAGATTTCTTCTGTGCCATTTGGAAATATCTTCGATTTGCCCCAGGTAGGGTGCCATTGCGGAAAATGCTCATCCATAAAATTGACAGCATCCGCCCAAGGCAAGTAAGATAAATCTACATTTCCTGATTTATATGTTTTTAGTCTATCAGTAACATCTATACTTGATAGCGTGTCTCTTACGTCTTTATAAGTTAATTTTTTCATACTTTTCTCTTTTTAGTTAGTTATTTATATTATAACTAATATTGATATTAATGCAAGTGTATAATAAAAAACTTGATTAATGATTTTTTGCGTGCTAGTTTATATAATTATTAATATTATAATAATATATATATATATATTTATATATATAAATAAATAGTAGATAGGTTTATTATGGCTAGTTTTCCTGTCTACTATTTAGGAAAAAAAGTATGAAAAGAGCAGAATTTGATAAATTAATACAATTGTTTGACGAAACATATCCTAAACAGCCCAAGCTAACAGTAGCTCAGGAAATGATGTTTTGGATAAGCCTGCAAGGTTTTTCTGTAGAAGCTGTTATGGCTGCCTTTATATCACACACTAATGACAAAGAAATAGGTGCATGGAAACCGCAGGTGCCAGTGAATTTAACAAGATATCTACAAGAATCAGATATTAACATAAGAAACAAATTTCAAGAATTCTATGACCATAAAGATGTCAAAGATGAGTTAGCAATAAAAATTTGGAACAGATTGGGAGGTGCTAGTTTGTTGCGATTGACAGTGTCAGAATCAGAGAAAAAAGCACAAATGTTTGTAGATTTGTATAAACAAGAAGTTATAGGTAGCAACTATGATGCCTTACCTAAAGCAATTAAGACAAAATTAATAGGAGTGATGAAGAAATGACATTAAAGACATATATAACAAGAACTCACGTTCAAATGGATGTTGCGATAAAAGCTAATACAGCAAATGGTGCTGAAAATAAAGCAGTGAAAGTATTATCCAATGAGCTTATCAAACAGCTAATGCGTGATAAAAAAGTTGAGTGGATAGACAACTTATCTATGCTCATAAAAGGCGATGAAACAACATTTACGAAAAAATGTCATGCACCAATGTCGGGCCCAGCTAGAGAGATAGACGATGATTAGGCTTGGCGATGAAGAATTAGAGCGTGCTGTAGAGAAACTTAGAACTTTGGGTGCTGAGCTTGGCAAAGCAGAGTCGTCGTACGAAAGACTCGTAGCTAAGCAAAAACAACTAAAGGCAAGAAAGTTTCTAGAAACCAAAGGAACAGCAGGGCTTACAGTAAGAGATAGAGAAGCTATGTCTGAAGATGATAATGAAGTAACGATTTTTACTGACATGATTGCAGAGCAAAAAGAAAGATATATAACTTTGAGATACGAGATAGCAAGTGTAACTGAAAGTTGTAATCTTTTCCGCACACGCTCAGCTAACATTAGAGGTGAGAAGAAACTATATGGAGAACTAGGATGAAACATAATAATGATTTTAGATATGATTTGAAGGTAGGTAAGAGAGGGGAGAGTGTATTTTACAACATGCTCGAGAATGACTTGGTGGAAGTCAAAAGTGAGCAGTCAAAGATAGAAAACAATTGGATTAATTCAGGTAATTGTTTCGTTGAATTCGAGAGCAGAAACAAAAAAAGCGGATTGGCTCACACACAGGCTAAGTGGTGGGTAATTAATTTCATGGAAGGAGATAATCTTTGTTTTAATATAACAATGAGCGTTGAAAGGCTCAAACAGATTGCTCAAGACTATTATGCAAGGAATGGTTTTGTTAAAGGAGGCGATTCTGACACCTCTAAGGGTGTTTTAGTGCCTATACACGCATTGATAAGGCATATAGACCACTCTGATGAAGAAGAGTATAAAATTGCAGGTGTTAAGTTTTCGGACCTGCAAGCTATGGCTAGAGAACAAGAAAAATTAGAAGGAGATTATTAATGGATATATTTAGCAGGATAATGGACAGTTTCGATAAGCTACCCGATATGGTACAAGCGTTTATTTTTGTAAGTTTCGTAAGTATATTTTGGATAAGTGTTCTTGGCTAAGAAGCCCAGTAAAGACACAAAAGAATCATATAAAAAAGCTATAGAATTCGGTTGTGTTGTTTGTAAAAAGTATTACGGGGTATATACTAGACCTTGTATACATCACATAACTGGAGCTGGTATGGGACTAAAAGCTAGAGAGTTTATTCCCCTTTGTCATACTCATCATCAAGGATGGGAAGGCATCCACTTCCTCGGAAACGAAAAATTCGAGGAAAAGTTTGGCACACAAGAGGAACTTTTGGAGTATTACAAAAATGAATCTTGAACTTCTAACATTGCTCCTACCTAAGAGCCCTGATTTAGAAGTAAAATCTATTTCCCACGACGCACTGACCCCTCAAGATATATCTCATTTCTTAGCTAACAGGAATCTGACAAATGAAGAATATACTCTTATTATGAGTAAATTTATACAAGATGAATATGCAATGTCAGAATTGTATAAAACCATGAGGGAAATCACTGTTGTTTTGTTTGCGGAAAGATATAGATACACCGATGAAGATTGCACTGAATTCTTAGGTAAAATGAATATAAAAACTAACGAATATATATTGAATCTCAATTTTATAGAAAAATTTACAAAAATGGCGGTCGCAGAATCAATATTTAAAAGTTGTCTTGTTTGTAAAGGGACAGGAAAGGAGGCTGGTGAGAACACTATAGTTAAATGTTCTCATTGCGAAGGAACAGGGCAATTTATTTATAATGATATAAACCGCCCACATATGATGATGATTAAAAAATCAGTCTTTAAAAAGTACAAACATATATATCAAAAAATACTGGATAGAGTAATAGAGATAGAAGAGAAAGCACTTTCTAAGCTAGGAAACTAATGTTTAGTATTTTCTTCTATTACAGGTACGCCTTCTGATAAGTCAGGTGCAACATCATCTTGTTTGAATACTTTTAGTTTTGGTTGCAAATCAGGATTGCTAGCTATTAGCTTTTGTAGTTCTGCTACCAATTCACCGTCAGTTTTGTCTGCTGTTTTATCAACATTTAGATTTATGGTTTGTGAGGAAAAGTTACCTAATTCTAAAATTAGTTTTGCTGTGTTGAGTTTAACGGCATCTTGTTCTGACAGCAAAAGGTCTTGCAACACTGAGATAGCAGAACCAGCTGCAGATGAAATCCTTTCTTCTTGCTTTTTTCTTATGTTTTCACTATATTTTTTCTTTAAATAAGCTCCCATTTGTCTTGGCTTGCTACTGTCTGACCACCCAGCTTTTATACAGCTTTGTGTTGCATTGCCAGCGGTCTCGCCTTCACAATAAAATTCTATAAATTTATCTTCTTTTTCTTTATCTATTTTTTTTGGCATTTAGTCCTCCATTATCAAAAATATGTATACAACAGCAATCAGTGCTGCTATTGACAAACCCATCATTATCATCATTACTGCATCCATCACTACCTAAGAGGGTTATCAGAACGAGCTTTTATCTCATCTACCTTAGCTTTGAGTACAGCTATTTCAGCTTTATTAATCGCTATGTCTTGTTCTAATGGTTTAATGTTTGGTGCAGATTGAGCTTCTAGTACGTCAATTCTTTGGATTAACTGACCTTGAAATACAAAAAGTGAACCAATAGTTATAACTAAACCTACGATTCCTGCTATTGTTTTAATATCCACGTATCCTCCTTAAGTGTTCTTCTGCTCTAATTCTTTCATCTACTTTCTCCTGAACATTTTTTTGATATTGCTGTACAGGGTCTTGATTGCCATATGAAATTTCTGCATATATATTTCTAGTATCAATATAGTCTCTGATTTCATAATAATTACCACCATCTATATTTAATTGATTGTTGAATATGTTGTTGTTTGTGTTTGTATAATTGTCTATATTTTGTTTCGATTGCATTGTCTTAGCTACTATCATTGATGTAGCTATTAGTCTTTGGTCTACATTTTTTATAGTTTCATTTACTTTTTTTCTGATTGATTCTACTGAAACAACTTGATTACTTCTTGGAGAAACTCCCGCATCCCTGCTTTCTTCCACCTCTTGATTTCCGCTTTCGATATTTTCTTCTGCTCCAGCAGTAGTTTCATCTCCAGCATCTCTATCTCGACTTGTTCTTGTTTCTCCTTCTCTGTCAATTTCATTTTCTGTAGTAGCCCCCGAAGGTCCATCTATTTCTTCACTAGCAACGACCATATCTTCTTCTTGAGATTGCTCAACAACTCTATCATCTTCGATGGGAGCTGTGTCACTTTGTACAGTAGACTCTTCTTGTACTGCAGTTCTTGTTCCTTCTGAACCTGTTTCTCTATTTGGCGAGCTTTCTTGTTCATTTGCTCCGCCCACGTTTGGTCGTTCTGTTCTTTCACTTGTTGCGACAGTCTCTTCTTCAACTGGTCTTGGTTCATCGACTCTTTCAAAGTCTGCGGGACTTTCTGATTCTCCTGGACTTTGGACGATTGACTCTTCTGCGAAGAAGCTTGCGATTTCTTGTATACTTTCAATTGGTCCCTGGTTGTCAAAACTTTCTGTTGCTTCAAAGAAGCTTTCTTCAATTTGGATTTCTGTTGCGACTTCCGAGAAGTTCTCTTGACTGTCATATCTTATCTCCTCACCTATAGTAGGCAATTCATCAAAGGTTTCTAACTGAGGTAGTTCTGCCATTTCGGAAAATTCTTCTACAGGCGGTGCTAGATTGAATATTTCTACAACTCCTGTGTTAATTTCTTCTACAGCTAATGTCTCTATATAGATTTCTTCGATAGGCATTAACATTATTTCTTGAGTATCGTATAACTCAAAACTAAATTCTTGTGGTTCAAATTCTATTATTTGTATATCAGCAGCTTCTTCTACAAACTCTACAGCTGTTGCTATTTCAGCCTCCTGTGTTGTGCTTAAAAATATTGGATTAGGTTCGTAGTCTATGACAAGCGTTGGGTTTTTTAAGTCTACTGCTCTATGATATTGAGACTCAGAACTCTCTCTAAAATCAAATTTAACATTAATATTATAATTTGTGTTACTGTTCATGCCCTCTATGTAAGTAGAGGTATATGTTTGATAAGGTGTGATTGCACTAAATGCTACGGTTCTTTTTTGAGTTGTAACTGTGCCATCACTAGCTGTGATTGTTTGAATCATATCTGTTTCACTAGATAGATTATTCCAATGCCATATGTCAGCACCTAATGTAGACGACCAACCATATTGAATTTGGTCTTCTGTTAGATGCTCAGATAAACTTACATCCCTTTCAATGCTGTCACCATGATGTGCTGCAACAATACTGTTGCCATGATTATGAGATGGGTCATTACATGTCCATTCGTTATGGTTAGAGTTATTATTAAAAAACTGTTGTGGTAATAAATTATTTGTAGTTTCTGCACTAGCTAGTGTGCTGACAATTAGCATTACTAGAAGAAAAATATTTAATCTATCTAAATCCATTATTCATATACTGGTGTTGGTACGCTTTGTTCATTGCTTCCATAAATTTGTATGGGCCTTAATTCTAGAGTTTTACCTGCACATGAAGACAATATTAGGCTAGTCATGATTATGATTGCTATGGTCTTCATTCATACTCTCTTTATATTTTCTGTATTGTTCTACTTTGTCCTCAGTTTTCTTGCTTTTATTAGATTTTACATATGTAGATTTGTTTGTTTGCTCGTAGCCACCAACCTCATTCCATCTTACTTTAGCTTTTTCTCCTATGAGCCCATCAATTGGGCAAGGCGTTCCTGCATCCCACATTGATTGCCAAACGTCCTTAGCTTGGCACATCAAAGATATTGCTGCTACTTTCATGCCTAGCTTAGCTAAGACTGAAGTCGATTTTCTACGCTCACATTCATCATCTCTCATATAACTACCAAATGAGCCTGAGAAACCGATAACGGTTACACCCGCAGCTAGTGGGATTACACAGCTATCTTGCCCATAAACGCTCATTCCTGGGGCTGAAGACATGTTAACAGGCGTTCTGCTAGCTTGGTTTGTAGTTGAGTTTGAAGTAGTATTGTTTGTGGTATTGGAACTTCCGCTAGAATAATTCGTTGTAACATCAGAGTTGTAGCCTCCAGTGATAGCGGTTTGACTTCCAGAAGTCGATGTTTGAGAATTTGTGGTAGCCCCTGAGCTAGTGACGTCAGCAAAAGATGATTCGATACTTAGAAGCATTATTATTAAAGCTAGTATTACCAGTGCTGGTTTTAACCTTTTCCACGACATTTCCATTTCCTCAACGCTAACGCTTTTCTTGTTGGTCTACCTTTACTGTCTTTCATAGGGCCTTTGACTCCTCCCATTCGTGCACAAAAACTTTTACGCCTAGCTGCTGCTTTAGAACCTTTAGGTGCTTTGCCTGTAACTGGTCGTTTTAGATTAGCTCCTGTTTTGTTTTTGAAATACTTTCTGCCAGCTTCATTTAATCCACCAGTTTTGTTTTGGTACTTCTTAGCTACCATTATTTTCTTACCAAACTTCCGCCAAAATATAAACCGATAATTGATGAGACAACGTGCGTATCTAGGGGCGTTATGACCAATGCACCTGTCATTGGTTTCCATTGTGTCATGTCTGTGCTTGACGCAAATATCCACCAACCTTGCATAACTTCTTCTGTATAACCAACATAAATAGTTAAGTCAGGATTTATAAATGGTGCAAGTTTAGGTATAACCAGTATAGATACTACTGCTATCAAGGCTATCCAACGTCTAGTATTTTTAGTAAATGCGTCAGTAACTTCCCTAGCTTTGTCCACTTGTGCTGCAGCGAACTCAGCTCGTTGCATAAACATTTTTTGTTTCTCAGCTTCAGCTTGTGATTTCTGAGCCATAATAGATAACACGCCGCCCAGGATTGTGCTAGCTAGCATGCTTAATAATTCCATAGGTATCATGATTGGTAAAAATAGCTCCCGACGACTGCAGCAATACCGCCTAGCCAAGCGACTACCGATACAGCTCCTACGCCTTTGTTGACTCTTTCTTCTAATTTAATAATTCTTTTATCCATCTGATGGAGTTGTTCCATTATCTGTGTGTTTGTAACCTGTTTCATTATTTTAATGACCCAAATTGTTTTTGTTCTTCTGTCAAATTGATAGTATCTGCTGCTACTGGTGCTGCGACCATCCTTGCTGCTTTCAAAAAAGTAGGGTCGTTTTCTTGTAGTTTTCTTAAATAATGTCCATTAAATATTTTTGCTAATGGTCCAGCCTCTTGTTCCATATAATCATATAATTTTTTTCTTGCTTCAGGATTTGTCGGTGCATTTTTTAGAAGTGAAACAACATTATCATATTTATATGGTTTTGCCATGATTGCAGAAAGTAGTCTAAAACTCATGCCTGTTGCCAAACCAGCTAAAGGACCGCCTGCTGCTGCCATACCTCCCACACCTACAAAACCAGTTATGGTTCCTGCACTTATTCCACCAGCTAGCTTAAGAGCCATTGACCTTTGTATAAATTGGTTTAGTGCTGGCCTTTCAGGTAAAAATTGTAAAAGACTTCCATAATCTCTTAAATTATCCCATGTTATTTCTTTTAGCGGGGCTGTTTTCCCGTTCACTGTAGCAGTTTGCGTTTTCCTTGCTTCGTTTAAATTTTTAAGAATTAACTGCATCCTGTCTTTAGCAACCGCCATTTCTGTTGCTGTGCCTGCTGCACCAATTTTTTCTAAAAATAACTGTCTTCCGTTACCGCCACCTCTGTTTAGATAATCAATAATGGTGCTATCAAAGATATCGTCTAGCTCGCCTTGTGCTAGTTTTGCATATTGTTTTTGTCCTATTAAATCTATTAAATTACGATGCTGTGCAGTACCACCTTGTTTATAAAGTTTAGTTAATATCTCTTCGTAACCTGCATCTTTGTATTTGCCTGCTGCACGCCTAACAGCTTCTGTTGTTGAACCAGGTAGAACAAAGAAGTCACCATCTTGTGTTCTTTTTAATAGTTCGCTATAAGTTTTTCCGCCGCCTGATTTGACAAGAAAACTGTTTCTCATTGCATTATTTAATTTGTCTGCAAATTCTCCACCTTCTCTAAAGACGATATTTGTAGCACTTAACATTCCTGTGTCGTCTGCTTTTCCTAGAAAGTTTAATTGTTCTGCTCTCGATTTTGTTAAATTATCTAGTTGATTTTTTACAATAGTGCTTTCATTTCTGTTGAGACCACGCATTATATCGTTGTTTAATGCTGTTCTTGCTTCATCAAAATTTCTATACAAGTCGTCAGCATATGCACCATCTACTCTATTAAGTAAATCTCTTTCGACTTTGTTCATATCATTAAATAATCTTTTTAGTTCGAATGGGCTTATTTTTTTTCCGCCATCTAATTTTTTAAAAAATGCTTTTAGCTCAGGAGGATATCTTCCTTGCGAACCAGCCTCTCCTATTCTATTCCACCACGCTTGTAACGAGCCAAAATTTATATTACCTTTTGCCATTGCTGCTGATATTGCAGTGGTTGCACTGCCTGAAGCTTTACTTTGTCCTTTTGTAAAAATACCAAACATATTGTCTAATTGTTTAGAATATCCTTTTGTGTAATCGTCAGCTTGATTTAATAATTTTACATAAGCCTCTAAATTTATTTCGTCAGGTGCGTAACCTGCTTTTTGATTTAAAACATATTTGTTTGTTGCTTCATCAAATTTGAATCTGTTAGAAAATTTTGCAGCTGCTTGGTCTAAGGTTGCTCCTGAAGAAACGTCATCCATTAAACTATTAGCTACAGATTTTAAACTTTTTTCATATGATTCTCTCAAAGGTGTTCCGATAAAAGGTGTTCTCGAAAAGGCCTCCATAATTCCTCTAATGGTAGGATTTGCGACCATAGCATTACTTAACACAATACCTCTCTCCTCAGCTGTTTTTAACAACTGGTTTGCAAACGCATTTTCTGACGCTGCATATTTATTCATGCCATTTCTGATGGCTGTCATTCCTTGTGTAACTCCTGGAATCATTTTTGCACCAGCTCCTACGCCTGCTAATCCTAGCTTAGCTCCTTGATATCCTAACTTAGCCATTTTACCAGCAACTGGTAAGCCAGCCATAAAAGCAGCGTTAAACCCAGCAACTTCTGTACCTGTGCTCATTGCATCTTTGATTGCGTTATCGCTTGTTGCTTGCGGTGCTCCCATTATTTTATTGTAAACAATGTTACCTAGTGCTGCACCACCACCTGATGCTAAACTTTGTTGTGCTATATAACCTACCCAACCTAGCGGGTGTGCAAGTCTTGCTCCTCCCCATAAAAGAGAACCAGCGACAGCTCCTCCTATTTCTAATCCTAATTTTGCATTGTCATTATTATCAATATTTTCAGGAATATCTTTATTATTAGGGTCGATTGCTCCTAATGTAATTCCCATTGTTCTTACCTGATTGTGATATTGCTCAGGAGTAATCATATTTTTTTCTAATAATTTAGCACCAGCACTTTTGTAATAATTAAACATTTGACTTGCTTCATTACGTTCTAAAAGAGCGTCTCTTTCTTCTTTATTCATTTTTTGTATGGCTCTCCAGGAACAGTAGCGTTAAACATAGCTAATACATCTTGCAATCCCTCTTCGTCATCAGGGAATTCATATCCTATAGGTACATCAGGATAGGCATTTACGTTTGGTTTAGTACCGCCTTCTGTAAATCCATTGATAACTACATCTAGTCTTTTTGATATTTGTTCTGCTTTCGCTTTTTGTTTAATTAATTCTATTTTAGTTTTTCCTGAAGCTACATCTATTTCGCCGTCAAGTTCAGGCAACCATTGATTGAATTTATTTCTTAATTCTTCATATCTTGTTTGTGCGTATGCGTCACCACCTACCCATTTTCCAACTTGTGGTATAAGTTCTTCTATTTCTCTAAGTAAATAATTACTTGGTCTGCCTTTGAAAGAACCTGTTAATACAATTTTTATTTGTTTATGTAATGCTGTTGCAGCTTCTCTTGATACCCTTGTCCCAGTTTGTTCCATACCAAATGTCTCGCCGATAGCTCCAACACCGAAAGAAAGACTGTCTAACATGCCATAAGCTTGATGGATTGTTGCATCTTTAGCTGCTTGCTCAGCTGTATATACTTGTGCTATTTCTTTAGGGTCCATTGTTGGTTGCACTTCTTGTCTAAGTTTTTCAACCTCAAGCATTTTCTTTTGATTATCTAAACTTGTTCCCATAGCTTTTGCTTGCGAAGTTCTTAATGTATCTATTTTTCTCGAACCGCTACTAAAAGCATCTTTAAAAGATTTACCAGCAGCAATATCTCCTGTTATTCTTAGTATTGCTGTGTTAATTTCTTCTTCTGTATATGCCATAAAATTATCCTCGTTTTCTTTTATCGTATAAATTCGGTACGTCTAATCTAAGGCCAGGTGATACACTGTAACTTCCCATTTTGACTGTAGTTTTAGGAGGTTCATCTGTCATTAAACTTCCCATTGTTAGATACATTCCTAACAATTCGTATGCTTGGTCTTTTGTAAATGCAGGTCCTGCATCTGCTGCCTGTTCTTCATCGAAAAGATTATTTTTCTTGAGCAATGCCTCGTCTTCTCTTTTTACGAAGTCACCTTTTATAGTTCTACCTTCAGCGTCAACGTAATCATCATATGGGTCATCAAATATGTTTTTAACTTTGTCAAACAAAGTAGTTCCTTGTCTGCTCAGTGCGTCTTCAATGTCTGTTCTGTCTTTAGCTACTTCTTCAGCGTTTTCTTTAAAAAGATTGCCAACTTCGTTGACATCTATTCCTGCACCTGTAACAACTCCAGTGCCACCCATATCAAAATCTTTTTTCGAAAAGTTTTTATTGTTTTGTTCTTTTAGTGTCTTGTCTATTAAAGTAACAAGTTCAGAAGTATTTTGTATACCAGTTGCGTTTATACCTAATTTGCTTGCAACTTCTTCAGGCAATAAATAAGTGTCTCTAGTGCCTGCGGCAGTGTAATCTTGATACATAAATTGTTTTCCGAATCTGCCTGTGTTTAACAATTTAAGTTGTGCATCTGTTTCAGGTGCAACACCTGTTTGTCTTCCTGGAAAATTCACAGCTGATACATCGCCAAAATATCTTGGTACATCTGAAGTAACATTGACTTCACTAAATCCACGTGGACCTGACATGCCTAAAAATCCCTCACCGCCAAAATTCAAACCTAAATAATTATCAATCGGTCTTACATAATTTGGTTCTCTTGGGTTAGAAGTTTGTACATAAGGCAAAGCTTTTTCATAATTACTTTCCATTAAAGGAAACGCAGTATAATCACTTACCCTACCTAATCTTTCTTGCGTAACACCTATTTGTGAATTGTCAGTGTAACCAGGAAACAAATTATCAAATATATTTGCCCCTCTTTGTGCACTATCTTGTGTCCTGTAACCTTGGTTAGCTTCTCTTTGGAGAAAACCTGGAACATTGGGAAGCGGAGCTGGTCCTCGTTCGAATATTCCGCCTGTGCCAACTGGATATTCAGTTCTGACTGCACCTGTTACATCGTCACGATATAAAAGATTGCCTCGTTCGTCTGCTCCTATAAATCTTTCAGCCATAATATCTCCTAGTCAAATAGACTTCCTAATAACATTCCAGCAGCCATACCCATTGGTCCGCCTAATGCTGCTAATCCTGATGCTCCAGCAGCTCCACTAGCTGCTGCTTGTGCTGCTGTTTGTCCTAAAATTGAACCTGCTGTTCCACCTAACATTCCTGCTCCAGCTGCACCACCAGCTAAGGCACCAATCGTTCCGCCAGTACCTAGGCCTCCGCCACCACTACCATCTGTAAGTGTTGTAGTGCCAGGAAGCATACTTCCAGCAACGACGTTGCCGTATTGGTTAAGTGCTTGGTAAGGAGCTTGTTGTCCAAACTCGAACCTTGCTCTGTCTGCATCAATTGCTTGTTGTGCTCTTTGTGTTTGTAAATTACCTAATCCCATTAATGTTTGTGATGGTTGCATTAAGCTTTGCATTGCTATAGGCACGTTGGCTATAGATGCTGCTTGTGTTCTCAATGCGTTCTCATAAGCTTGGTTGTACATTCCTGCACTTATATCACCTGCTCTTGTCATGTAATCGCCTATGACGCCTTGTTCTAATAAAGCTTGTCTATCACTGTTAAGTTGCCCTGCTTCGTTAGCTCCTCGTCTAGCTTGTGTTAAAAGGTTTTGTGCATTTTGATAAACTGGACGCAATGCTGCTGTAGCAGCTCCTGCTAGGTAAGGGTTGTTTGCAACATTTTGTGGTCCCGCTAATTGATTTTGTATTGCTGGTAATAAAGAGCCAGCTACCTGTGATTGTGCACCTGTTGCACCTAACCTAGCAGCCTCCTCTCCTATCATCTGTAATTCAGATGGACTTGCTATTGTTTGCCCAGGAAAATATTGTTGCGGACCTGTCTCATACAAATTTTGTGCTTGCGAATATAGTCTACTTAAATGTGGAGCCTGTATTAAAGATGGCTCCATTCTTTGGACTTGTGTTCCGCCGCCGCTCGATTTACCCATAATTTACCTCTAGTGTTTTACTGTTAATTCTTTACCAAGCACAGTGTATGTGTGCTCATAACCAAACTTTTTCAATTTTTTTATAAAACCTTTTCTGCATGCAGTTTCCATAGAATCGCAAGCTGCCGCAAAAGCCCATTCTTCTAAAACATCTAAAAACTTATCTACCCAAGTGTCTAAATCACGACCGCCTAGAGTAACTATTCTACATGTCCTTCTTTGTGGATAATTAATAACTTCAGTAGTCAAACAAGATATTACTTTGCTGTTTTCGTCATAGACTAGCCAAAGTTGCATTTCTGTTTCTAACAATTTATCGTATATGTCTTCTACAGTCATTTCGTCTTTGCTTTTAGAATTACCTAAATCTATATATTCTTTACATATCGGCCATACATCTTTGACTCTGTCTGAAGTTATGCCTGATATATATATCATAATTTAGTGTAGTTACCTGCTGCGTTTACAAAGTATATGCCCTCACCTGCACTGCCAGGATTAAAGTCAGAGCCATCAGCGTAGACAATATCTCCTTGTTTCTTTTTTGAAGGTTCTACATTTTTTACTTCTATAAATGTTGTTGCATTTTCTTGTAATGCACCTTGTAGTTTAGTAAGTTCCTCGAAGATATATCTAGGTAAATCTTCAGGATTACTAGGTACTGGGTTAGGTGTATATCTTGGTGCTTGTGCCATTATTTAAATATTCCCGCAAATGCTTTTAAATCTTCTAATATGCCTGTTTGATGAGTATCTGAAAACAAGGTAGGTCTAACATCGACTGGCATAGCTGGTCTTCCTGCTGCGTTGTTTATGACTCTAAAATCGTCAGGATTTGGTAATAGTTTAAATCCAGGAATCATGTTAGGGTCTCTGCCAGTATCTACCCTTGCTTGTGATTGTTCATTACTTATTCCTGTGGCATCTCTAAAAGCACTATTTATTTGATTCATTTCGCCAAGGTTATAAGTTATGTTGTAATCATCTGTTTTTGGAATATCAGGAAAGGTTGGGAACATTGTTCCTACTCCTGTATTTATAGGTTCCATTTTTGTTCTTATTGTTTCTCTGCCTTCTCTAGCAGGTCCACTCATGTAGACGTTATTCATTGCATTATGATAATCTACTGCTGGCTGTATAAGCTTAGTTTGATTGTCAGGTGCTAGCTCATCAAATGGCAAATGTTGAAAGTCATCGCTTTCTTGTAGCATTTGGTAATAATCATTTAACGATGGCATTATCTTTCTCCCACTACTTCATATTCTATGTCATAGCCATTTAATTCAAAAGTTGTAGCTGTGGTGTTTTGAAACTTTATTGCTATGTATTTCCCAGTGCTTCTTGCGTCTACTTTGTTTTGACTGCTCGGGTCTATGCTTTGTTGATTATTGTAATTGTATGTACCGTCAGGGCTCATAGAACTTCCTACAAATATTTCAGCTGCTCCTGTGCCTGCAAATCTTGGAGTAATTTTTCTTACTTGTTTTACAGTGTTTGTGTTTCCGTCTAAGGTTAATCCTTTTTTTTCTAATATCATTGTAAAATTATCTCCAGCAAAATCAAAACCGTTGTCTCCTCTGTAAAATTTAGTATCTGCTGTCCCAGCCATCAAAATAGATATTTCTGTAGGATTGTAATTTCTTTGTCCCCAGTTAGAAGATGTGCTGTATGCTATCCAACTTTGTGATTGTCCTGACCAAACAGGAGACCCTGCTGTTCCAGGATTAACAATGCCAGTGCCAATGTGCAATATGTCAGGCAAGTCTCTAAAACTAAATGCGTTTAATTTATAGTTCCATACTAGGGCTCTGTTACAATTAGTAGAACCTACTGTAGGGTAACAAGTCCATATTTCTGTTTTTTGTACATTATGTAATGTAAATATATTTTTAAAGTTTGTGCCGTCAATTTCGTTAAAAAACTGTCTTCTAACTAAGTTTGTTGCAACTGATTGTTTCGAGACTCCATTGTGTACTATCAAATCTCCTTCTGTTACTACAAAATGTTTACTATCGAATTCTACAGCACAGTTCCTAGATAAAATTCCTGTATCGTTAAATAATTTTTGAAAACTAAATACTAAGTTACCACCGATATAGTTCATCAACCAGGTGCTTCTTTCTTTGTAAATAATAAAAGATTTATTTAAAGGAAAACCATCTACTATGCTGTCTCCTTCATCGCCTATAGTATTAGTTCCAGCATCGTTTGTAGCTCCTGCTACCCATGTACTAGGAACACCTGTAGATGTATCTGACCATCTTACTTTGTTTTGGAAATCGTTTCCTGATTCTACCATGTTCATAGCTATTAAATAATTTCCATAAGGTCTTATGGATTTACATGTTGTGCTAGCTGGCCAGTTGTTTAAATCTACAAATTTACTTGTGCTCGCATCATATATTTGTGGGTCATCAATACCGTTGCAAAGCAAAGGCCTGCCGTTAAAAATAGAGCCTACCCAATTACCTGTAGATATTAAATTAGTAGAATAATCTCCACCTGATGCCCTTGTAACATCGACATTATTAGTACCGTCTGTTCTATAAATTTTAGCAGTTCCTGCGTAAAACCAAAAATTTGTTGTTCCAGTTAAGTTAAGAACAAAATAGGGTGCTACAGCAGGTGCTGCAAATACTTGGTCATGCCCCAGCATTTTTTTTGCGGCATTATCTTCGAATCTTACATTTTGTGTATGTGAAAATATTTCATTTGGCAACGCTGTAGGGTTTATGTCTTTTGACATTCCTTTTGGTGGCCCTACCTGTAATACAGCCATTACGCAGTTCTCCTCCACATGTATGCAACAATGTACGGGTTTAAAATACTGTGAGCTTGTCCACCACCAGTTGCGTCTGTGAGCATATTGTCTGCAATATTAACTCCATTACCGCCTGTTATATCGACATCATTATCATTAGGAGCAGGTTTCCAACCTTTCGGTCTGTTGTGAGTATGTGATGGCATTTCAGAAATAGTTAATGTATGTGTTTTTGCACCACCTGTTTCTTGGAGTGCGTCGAAATCACTATCTGCTGCGTTATATCCAACAATCATTCTTCCTGAGCCAAATGCTACCCATGTACCAAAACCTAATAAAGTTCCAGGGTTAGTTGTTACTGCTGCATTTATGTAGATACTTCCTACAGGATAAACTGCAGCTAATGTTGTAACTGCGTCAGAGCCAATAGTTATAGCTCCTGTCACTGTTAGGTTCCTTATGCCAGTTATATCTTTATTTGCATCTACGGTTAATGCCTTAGAAGCTTCTGCTGTCCCTAGCGTGGTTACGTCTACATAATTAAGTTCGGTAGTATTTGCCGTAAGGCCATCTAATACATTTAATTCTGTATGTGTTGCAGTAACAGCAGCACTTAAAGATGGGAATGTTGCCTTTACTGTTGATTTTATAAGCCTTAAGTGGTCATCCCCTTCGTTTACTGGGTCGCCAGCTGCTGGGTTTGAGCTGTTAAGACTGTCTATAAATGTTCCTGTTTCTAATCCCATTAGTTACCTCTAATATTTTTGTGTTAGTGCTTCGATTTCTGCATCAGTCAATCCCAATGCTTTTAATTTGTTTGTGCCATTTGTTTTATCAGTTGCTTTTTGTGTTTCTGCGTCTTTAATTTCTTGTATCTTAGCGTTTACATCTGCTTCACTAGGCATTGTTGCTGAATCATTTGCAAGTTCTAAATTAGCATATGCCATTCTTTCACTACCTGTATAATCTGTTTTCCATTTATACCATTGACCTTTATCTGTATTAAAATAAGCTAATGCTAGTTGTAGATAATCTTTTGCCATTATGTATCTCCTAATCTGATAAAACTGACACAAGTATTATTTGCATTAGTATTACCTGTTACATTACCACCTGACGCTAATGATATGACTTGAAAATAAATTTGGTCGTTGCTTGTATTTGTTACATCGATAATACATTGTGAAAAATTTGATGTGTTTCCATCTGAACCTTGACACTCGGCTAATGTGTCTGCTGCACCTGATGAATCATTACGATAATTAGTAATCCATATTGCATTATCACTATCGTTTGTAGGTGCAAATAAAACCATAGATTGAATTAAATAAATGCCTGTAGCATTAAATGTAAAATAAGGAGTTGAAAAATTAACACCATCTCCTACTTTAGTAGCTACTGTATCATCTGCTCTTTCAAAATTACTAACACCACCTGTATCTGCTGTTACATTCGTAGTCAATCTCCATATATCTGCTTGTGTTATCCCACCACTAAGCCCTGTTAATGCAGAGCCATCTATAGCAGGTAGAGCCGAGCCATCTGTTAAAACATTTCCTGTTTGAGCAGGGAAAGTTATAGTGTTTGTTCCTGCTGCCGCTGGTACATCTACTGTTACTTGTCCTGAGCTACTTCCTTTAATTACTAATGCCATTAGTCTGCTTCCTCTATTGTGTTA
>Ga0181407_1000053_pt1 | contig 33243 bp, 36 predicted proteins | sample 30SPOviralmetaG_FD_130136 | JGI IMG/M metagenome (GOLD analysis project Ga0181407, IMG submission 130136) | Marine viral communities from the oligotrophic San Pedro Time Series (SPOT) site, San Pedro Channel, CA, USA - 30 SPOT_SRF_2012-01-26 | ecosystem: Environmental > Aquatic > Marine > Strait...
CCTTGTTCGGATTCACGCTCGCTGTTTAGTCTTATAGAAGATATTTACTTTGATATTATCGAATCCGGCTACAAAGAGAGCGATTTTGTATCGGTAGTGGACAAGGAATGGAAAAAATTTGGACATTATGTAAAAGGTAATATGTATCCTTTTTTACCGAAACATTATGGACAAGCCACTCTTATACAAGTTAATGAGTGGCCCAAACTTGTAGGTAAATTTCTTGAAGAGTATAATGATTTGTGGCGGAAGTACGAAGCCTGTGAAGAATTAAAGGGATGATACTATGAAATGGTGGAATATAATTAAAGGCTCATGTTGCGATGCTTGCGGCAACTTGAATAAGGAGTCCGGCGGTGTAGCGTTTGGGGGTCATGGCAACGACCCATCTAAATTCAACATAAAATACGGAGGTGACAAGAATGACGAAAAAGACGAGGAAATCAACAGTTGAAGTAAATGGCAACACTATTGAAGCACCGCAATATAAATTTAAAGCGGAATATGCAGCATGGAGAAGAAAGGTTGATAGTATTTCTTCTGAGAAAATTGCCAGCACAGGAAGTAAATTTGCAGATGCAAATAGAGCAAAATACCCTGCAACATTATACGGGCAATTAAGTCACCATGTCAATAAGTATCTTCGGGATAATTCTAGCAATACTGGTGACGATGGTATATTTGAAGTGTTGGATGCAATCAATGAATTACTCAAAGATAAAGAAATTTTCTTTACTCCCGAATTAAAAATATTAATAAAGTTTAGAGATAACATTAAGGGTATAGAAGATGATGAAAAATTAAATCCTAGAAATACTCTTTTTACTCGCCCTACTCGGTGGAAAAGAGGCGAGAAATTAAAGAATAGTAAAACAAGGGCCAAATATAAAATTGATGTTTTGAATGATAAGCCTCAAAGTATTTATGGACATTATCGAGATAATTACTTTGAAGATAAGTATGGTGAGCCGGAAAAGAAAGGTTGGTGGAGTACCGAGAAGAATACTGCAAATCCACCATTAGCACAAGCCATTTATGGTAAAGGTGATTTAGGAATTACTAAGGGGCTATTAACCATTCTTGAAGAGGCTATTAAAGAAATATCGGAAAAGCCAATACCAAATATAGGATTAAGAGTTCAAAGAAATGCTGGTTCTTTAGCGGCAATACCATCTGTTAGAAAGCAAGTTTTTGCACTACTAAAAAGGAATGATTTATTTGTAGGTGGAAAACCTAAACTAAGACAAATGAGTTCTATATTACAAAATATGGAATTTGTTGTTGGTGAAAAATCATTTGGTGGTCGAGCATCGCCTAAAAAGATTATTACTTTCGTTGGTAAATTAGATAACATTCCAAGTCCCATTGAAACATTTACATTGAAGACTTTCGGCCCTACTGCTATGGCTTCTTTAATCATGGCAGTTATTGGAAAGAAGACCTATAAACTTAAGAACGGTAATTACTTAGATATTAAAGGTAGGACAGAAGTTCCTAAAGAAGAAGTAAAGAAGTCTTGGATGGAACACCTTTGGAGGTAAGAATATGACTATAACCCGTAAGCGATGTGCCTTTTGTCAGCACGAACAAAGAGAAGAACTTGAAGCCTCTATCGAACAAGGTATGTCAAGTTGTGATGATTTAGATTCAAGAAACAATTGGAGAAGTGGCACTGCGGCCCAACATCAAAGAAATCATATGGGAGAATACACAAACAGTAGTAATCCAAAATGCAAGTTATGTGTGGACCCAATGCGAAAACATTACGAGGAAGCCCTTTCTAACGGTTCTATCACAAGTGACGCTATTTCTCAGGTGTTAGACATCTCGAAACAGCAGGTGCAACGCCACATGAAGCACCACTTGGCCCCATTGGTACAGCAATCTGCGGCCACTATGATAGCGAAAAAGGAAGTAAATGAGATTGATTTGCTGAGTGCGAATGTTCAGCGATTAGATACCAAACTCAACGAACTATTCCTTAATACAGAATTAGAACCAAGAGAGATTGATAGTCTAACTAAACTCGCAAAAGAAGTTCGAGAGTCATTAAAGTATCTACTTGAGTTCAAAGGCAAACTTGTTCACAAGAGACAAGATACAATTATTGTCGCACAAATGCAGGTTGTTCAAGAAGTGTTAGCACAGAACAATCCTGAGATTTGGCTTGACATTAAGAAAAAGATGCAGGAAAGATTACAATGAATTGGATGAGCATTCTCAAGAATAAAGATGAAATGAAAAATGAGTTTTTCAAAGTAATTAGAAAAGAATATGAAAACATGGGTTGGGCTAAAGCAGATGAGTTTGGGGAACCTACGAACTATTCACAAAAAGGCTATGCTGATTTTTTAATAGAAGATTTTGAAAGTCAATTAAAAGATGGGGCAGATATAGTTGATATAATCATTAGCGAAATCAAAGAAAATGAAATCGTTATGAATAGTGTTAAGAAAGATGACCCCGAAAGAGCAAAGTATATTCAAAATTTCATTAATGAATTAAAAGCAGTAATGGCTTAAATGCAGGAAAGATTACAATAGGTCGGTTTTTCTATGCAGGTACAGAAAGAAAACTTTATGGATTTTCTAAGTGCTGATGCATCTACTGATGTTTTGATAAATAATAAAGAACTTAAAGGAATATCGAGAACAGGTGGAAGAGATTGGATTTTGAAGTTCATGGATGATTTTGAATATATTAATAAATTTAATAAATTCTTTGCAAAAATTGATACTCCAGAATATAAAGTCCATGAGGATGCACTCGATAGAATCCTTAAACCTGCTGGCATTGACTACGATAAAAGAAAAGAAATCAAATTAAGAATATTTTCTAATTTTCAAAGGCTTAAAGATAGTCTTTCTCAAAAAAAGCGTAAGTTCTATGGTAAGTCGGAAAAAGAAATTATGGATATTGCGATTAAAGAAAACGATAAAGATACTTTATTATTAATTTATAATAAACTTGTTAAAAATCACAAAGAGAGATGGCTAAAGGGAGATGAAAACTCTTTGAAATTTTTACGAAATAGTATAAAAAAAGATATAATTAGCCCTTCAAAACTCTATTCTGCATTCGTTAGAAACCTTCCAGAAACAAAACCATCAGCCGAAGAATTCTTAAATGCCGAGAAGCCAATTTATTCTTTTTCTCTTGTTGAACTTAGTGCCGTAGTTAATAAGCCCAAAAAAGTAGATGGTTGGGAACTTGGCAAAAAAAACTTTCCGGTTGGAGATTTACCAACATGGAGAAAAGTTGTTGATAAAACAGATAGGGAATACATTCCAGCAACAACTGGACCAATGGTTTCCAAGTTGCAAGAATTGTATTCTGCAATAGGAAACCCACCTGTCGAAGATACAAGGTTTAACCGACAAGAATCCCTTTTGAATACAATACTTCTTCCTAAAAGCAAAGCATCTGCGAAGTTTTCTACGGAAGAGTTAGAAGGAATCTTGGAAATTAAATTACAAAGAATTGACTCCTTAACTGATAATCAAGTTCGCCTCTTCATTGAATCGTTAGATAATGTTAGGGGAGATAAATCTAAAAAAGCGCCAAATCAAATCTTTTCTAGATTTAGAATAAATAACCAAAAGCCAAGAGATTATCTATATTATTCTAAAAACAGAAACATTAGAATGGTTCCATTCATTAAAGAAATATTGTCCTCTCCAACCGGAGGAAGGCTATTTGAAATCGCTACAAAGAATATGCCAACAGTAAAAGCACAAAGTTTAGAAGCATTTACAGTGGATTACAAAAGAAAAAATCCAGATGCTGGCGATGATTTACAATCAGAATATGCTAAGTATTTAAGAAAGAAATCTATCTCTTCCGATTCTGTTGAACTTTTAAGAAAAGAAGTAGAAGATGATGAAGACGAACTGGAAGAATTAGAAAATCTTTTATTGAATTTGGAAAGAGTTGGAGATGTTTATTTTGCTGAAGATAAAGAGGGAATAGAAGCAATAGATGAAATTTATCAGCAAATTGAAATTCAATTAGAGTTTGAAAGTATTAGCCGAGAAGAAGCAGGTGAGGCGAAAAGAAAATTAGAAAATAGCAGAACTCTTTCATTTGCTATTCTTAAGACTATTACAGATTTACCAGAAACAGACGGTAAAAAACAACCTTTAAGTTCAGTTTTGAAAGAAACAGGGCCATTGAAGGAATATTCTGGTAGTTCTTCTTTTGGTGATATTGGTATTTCCGAGGCTCTAATCATTTCACATAGGTTAGTTCAAAGAATAATGCAAGTAAATTTAACTTCTAGGGTTGAAAAAATTGACTCAATCATTGAAAAGGAAGGAGAATCTTTATCCCTAACAGACCCCACCTTGAAGCAAGCAGTTGATGGTCTTGCAGATGCCATCAACAAAGGCTTAAACGACTTAAATAATAAATTTAGAGAAGAAATCATTTCTCGATTGAATGCTTTGATAGAAAATCCATCTGAAACACCTGAAGTATTTCAAGGGTATGTCTATAATAAGTTGATTAAAGCAGGAATATTCGTAAAGGAGGAACAAGAATGAGTTATCCCCTATTAAATACATATTTACCTGACTTTGAGCAGGTTTTGATGGAAGAAATCAATCAAAGTAATTGGAAAAGTGCTAAAACAGCCCAAAATCCAAAGAAAGCAAGGGGCCGTTTTGTTAGAAAACTAAAAACTGCGGCAAAAACAAGAGATATTCTAGGTTTAATTAAAGAAATTAAGGAATTTTACGATAATAAAGGGATAAAAGGTAAAGCAAGTGGCCTTGATGCTCAAGTAAATGAGCGTTTTAGGCCTCTTATACGGGGTATGACTCATATTTTCTATAACGGTCAAAAAATACAGTTAGAAGACCTCACAGATGAAGATTTTGAAGAAAGAGATGTGACTATTTCCCAAAAAAAGACAAAAAGAGGTTCTTTTGCAGTGACTTCTGACGATATTAATGAATATGAGAAGAAATTTGATAGATTACTTACTAAAGGAGCAGGTGTTTTAGCCACAGAAAATGTCGTTGGAGGGCAAAAATACCTAAAAAAGAACATGGAAAGGCTATTCAAGAGGCTTAAAGAGCAAGTTCAACTAACAAAAAGGGGCAAAATAAAGGGCAAATTGGCAGTTATTGGTGATATAGACTTCGAAATTAGCAGTGTTTTTAATGCAAAAAGCATGAAAAATTACGAAAATAGGAATAACGCATACAACTATTGGAAGTCTGTAAGCAAAAAATTCGATAAATTACGCACCGAATTTAATAAATTTAAGAAATCTATGGCGGATTCTAAGGATAAAAGGAAAGAAACTGCTGATTTACTGGCATTTGATATAGATAGCATCAACTATATTGTTGAATATGATAGAAAAAGCATAAGTGTCAAACAACTTGATGTTGCAGCGCATGATGCTTTTTCTGCTTTCCTTAATTTACTTGGCGGCATAATGGAAGTAAATGATATAGATAATGTTAGGCAGATAACAGAAGAGATTTTCTTAGATGAAGGTCAACAAACAAGACAAGTAGATATTAGTGAAGATACTGCAACTGATACTTTACCGACTGAAATTGTAGATGCAAGGAAATTAATTAATGAAGAACTTCCTCTCGACCCGTTAGGTATCATATACTTTAGAAAGGAACTGAATGAGATTGGTTTAGTAAATACTAATCTTGTTGGTTTAACTGAACAACTCAGAAAATACTATGAGGATTTGACAGAAGAAAACGAATATCCTAATTTAGATGTGGAAGATGCAAATGCCTTATTTGACAATTTCTTAGATAAGTTGGATAATGTTAGAGATACAGGTGATGAGTTATTCTTGCCTATATTTATGGCTAATGACGAAGCATTAACTGTTGAGTATAGGGAACTTAGGAATAAAGCGGCTGAAATAGAATCAAATATAAAAAAGTTCATGGACCTTTTCTTAAATTTCCTACAAAGAGATAGGGCGATATTAACTAATCAAATTAATTTAGATATGTTAGGTCTTGGTAGTGGAAAAGGTGGAGAAGGTACTTTTCCAAGAAGCGGCGGAAGAACATTTCCGTGGTTTAACTATAAAAACTTCGTTGCTGGCTCAAGAGGGACACAACGATACAATATGAAAGAAGCAAAGAATCTAAATGAAGATATTACAACGCAAGTTAATAATATTTGTAAAATCATAGCAGATTGTTTCTTAGGTCCACAATTTTCAAAGTATCGGGCTGGAATAAAATTACCATTCGAGGGTGATTTTACTTTGCGTTTGATTGCAGCAACAAGACCAATAGGTGAAAAGTATAGGGCTGTTTCGATAGTAAATGAAAGGCTTCTTTCGAGAGATACTGCTTTTATGACGGAAGACGATTTTGATGATTTAATAGCATATCTTAAAGAATTGGCTGGTGCAGATAATATTAGGGAATATAAAAAGTTGTATGAAGTTTCCAAAAAATTTGCTGATGCTCTCGATAACATTTTTGATGATGAGCAAGTAGAAAATTCTATAAATGACGATGTTGCCTCTATATTAGGTTCAATATACCGATTGCTCAATGATGAAGAAAAAGCCCAAGCAATAGATGATGGAGAGCATAAATTTCCTAAAGATTCCAACAAAACAGTTTTAGATATTTACAATGAGAGAGATACGGATGAACCGCAGGACATATATGCAGTTCAAGCATTAGTTGAAGCAATTAGAAGTAGAGGAACAAATTTAACATATAGAACAAGTGGTGGAGAATCAGGAGATAACTTCAAAGATGATAAAATTCAGCAATTGTTGCAATTATTAGATAGAGTTGCTAAGAGTGTAGTGCAAAGAAAATTACTTGAAGCCCACGATACATTACGAATACTTAAATCACAACCAGTATATCACTCAATGAAGAATGAAAATAATTTTGAAGACATGGACAGTATTATCAGTAAGATGGAAAACGAATATAACATTGACATGAATGCAAATGAAATTGTTAGTATTGTTAAAGCAGTTGATTCTTTTGAAGGTATTGCTAGAGAATACGGAATTGATGCAGAACATGTATATATCTTAAAGGCGAACTTTAGGTGATTTTATGAAGAAGCAAGGTCCGAGGGTTTTAGAACAAGTATTTTCGTATCAAGGTATGCAGAACCAATGGAACAGCGATAACCCCGAAGAAGAGTATGTTAGGAATATTCCGTCTTGGTATGAATTAGATAAATGGTTAATTCGTGTCGATAGTAACAATAAAGTAATTGCAACAATTGGTTGGAAGGAGTACGATACATATCTTGTTTTAGGTGGCCTTAAGTCTGTACAAAAGAAAAAAATACCTAGTGGAAATGCAGATGCCTTATATGCTGCTAGAGATGCTAGATTACCAAACAAACCAAAAGTTATGGGATTCAGACCTAAAGGTAATATAGAAACTTGGATAGACAGATATAGAGGAAAAGGATTCACAGTTCAAAAAGATGTGGATGAAAATAACAAAGTGATAAACTTAGTTCCTGAAAATGTTCAAGAAGAATTTGAATCAAGATATAAAGGAAATTGGGCAGTTAAGAAGTGGTTTGGTATGTTAAGAAATCCCGACGCTATTTTAAAAGCAAGGTCTAGGGCGGATATGATATGGATTAAACTAGGAACTTCTATTATGCAAGATAAAATACCATTCAAGAATCCTGAGAAATTTGTGAGATATTCTAACTTAGGAAGAGATAACAAAAGAGCGATAAGGTTTTATTTGGAAACAGGATTAGCCAAACCTAAAAGAAGAAATAAATTCTATCAAAATATACAAGAAGAAATGCTTCGTTCAAGTAATGTTCGATATGATGTTGAAGACCAAAGCCGAGGTGACAAGTAATGACAGAAATATGGTTTGAAGTATTGAAAAAGAAAAAAGCAGGTAAGGCTACTGCTACTCATAATAGTAAAGGTGAGAAAAAAGACCAATGCGCTTTAAATGCTGATGATTCATATGGATTAAAAGGTTCTGCGTATAAATCGGGATATATGACTCGTTGCCGTCAAGGAAAACTAAAGAAAGGCGGAGATAATTTCAAAAGAGAAAAAGAATCGGGATTACACGGTTGGTTTTCAAGAAGAGGCGGAGATGGACAGAAAGGTTGGGTTTCTTGCCAATCATGTGAAGATGATAAGAAAGGAACAAAACCTTGTGGTCGTAAAGATGCTTCTAAAGGAACTAAACAAAGATGCAGACCGACCTGCGGTGCTTGTAAAACTTACAAGAGAAGAAAGGGAAGTAAAAGAAGGGGGCCATTTACAGCATGAGTTGGACTAATATTTTGAAAAAATTTGACTATAACGATTTAGATGATGATGCCAAACAGGAAATAAAAAAGGCTTTGTTAGGAAAGGGTTTTCTTAAACCTAGCCTACTGTATTTTTCTCATTTCCCACGCAAAGGTCAATATTATGAATTTCAAGAAAAAGCAGACAGTTATATTCCAATAGAACAGTTTGATATGGGTTTTCCTAAAGACTTTGAATTAAGTGCTTGGGGAGAAGTAGCAATATATGGAGGCCGTGTATTTACAGATGTTAGTATTTATATTCGACACAGAAATATGGATTACGAAGACAGGTATTATATTGGAAATTTTGAAGGAAAGAAAACTATATCTAAAGATGTTGAGAAGGATATAATCGAATCAAGAGATTTGCGTAAATTAAAAGAGTATCTTCCGGAATTCAATCCGCAACAAGAAAAGTATTTATTTAGACAAGCAGACTACAACAAATTAGTTTCTTACCTAAAAGAAACTAATAAATGGAAAGATATTAGCGATATTGAAGATACACTTTAAGGTGATATTATGGATTGGAAAGGTGTTTTAAAGAAAAGGAATTTATTAGTACCACAAGTCAAAGCCATGCTAAGAATGCTTGTTCCCAAACACGGTAAAGATTCTAAAGAGGTTCAAGAGTTAGGTGAAAAGTTTATGGCTCGTAATCCAACTGAAAAAGAAATAGATGAGATTATGGAATATTTTGAGAAACTAGAGGAAAAGCCTAAACCACGAACTCCTATGGATGAACTTAGAGAAAAACAAAAGAGAGCCAAAGAAGAATTAGATTCTAAGAGGGATAGATAATGGAGGAATGGAAAGAGATTCTCAAATTCAAACGACGATTTAAAAAGGTCGTCACCAATAAAAAAACAGGTCGAAAGAAAACTGTTAAATATGGGCAAGCAGGTAAAGCAAAAGATGGTGGGGATAGAATCCGACCAAACACTTCTAAAGGAGATGCTTATTGTGCAAGGTCAAATAAAATTAAGGGTAATTGGAGAAGTGACCCAAATAGCCCAAATAATTTAAGCCGTAAAAAGTGGAAATGTCACGGGAATAAATCTAGTAGGTGATTTTTATTTTTTGGTGGGAGATTATTAAATCGGCAAAGGGGTCGTCTAAAGTTTCTTCCAAAGGTTCGTCTTTTGATGCGTCTAAAATTAAAGTTAATATTAAAGACGAGGAATCTTGTGTCGAGAAGTTTAATAAGATAATTGATTATATTAAAGAAGAATCTAAAAAAATAATGGATTCTTCTAAACTAGAACACGATTTGCCTGCTTCAGAAGATATGGCTAATGTTTGGGTTTGGTTCGGTGAAACTCAAGAAGACATTGAAGAAAGTTCTACTGATAATTATGTGCATAAGACATTTATTCAATATGAACATGGCCTCCAGAATGCTACTAATGAAGAAGATGCTTGTTCTAGTTTGAAAAAACTTTCAACCAAAAGAATAGAAAATATAAAAACAAATGAGTTTGGTGCATCTCGTAGTATTAGTGTTATTCGGCTGCCGATGAACAGGCAGTGGCCCGAATCAAGATTCAGCCAAATTAGTTCAGAAGTAGGCAATATGGAATATGACAAAAGTGAATACTATAAAAGTGTGTATAAGCGAAAGCCAGAAATTAAACAACAAATTGAGGAAACATTAGATAGTTTTGTCAAGATGCAAATGACAGTTTTACAAATGGCTAAAGACGCAGTAAGAGAGAAAGGGCTGTGATTTAATGGATTGGTGGGATATTCTTAAATCTGCGAAGGTTGCTCCTAAGACTTCTTCTAAGGGTTCATCATTTGATGCATCTAAGATTAAAATCAATGTAAAAGATGATGAATCCTGTGTGGAGAAATTTAATAAGATTTATAAATACATAAATGATGAATTTATGAGGATTAAAAATTCAACATCTTTAGCAAGTGATAACACCGGCATTGATGATGGAAATGCTTGGACTTGGTTTGCGTTTAGTGAAAAAGACATTAGAGATGCAAGCAGTGGCGGGCAAGAAACTAGAAAAATTCTTGCTGAAATGGAATACATTAATTTCAAAGCAAAGGATGAAAAACTCGCTTGTAAGCAACTAAAGACTCTTGCTGAGTATAAATTAAGGATAAAGAATCATAGCGAGGGTGATGAAGAAGTCTGGCCTACTTTTAACCTACACATAAGCACTTATGATTTTGAATACGGTGAAACTGGTGGAACGATACAAATGACATTTAGCGTAATCGACCCAAATGAACACAAACATTATAGAAGGAAAATTCAAATGAAACCATCTCTTAGATTAGAATTTGTAAAGTTAACAGACTCAATGAATAAACTCTTTAAAACGATAATACAAATGGCTAAAGATGCAGTAAGAGAAAAAGGATTGTGACTTTTGTGGAATTAGAAGAATTTAACTTTGAGCATCAAATGGATATGGAGTTATCCAAAAACTCTTTTCCATATTTCTTCCAGAATGTTCTGGGTTTTATGTTTCCTACATACCAACAAGAATGGTTAGAGTTAATGAATGATACACAAAGAACAGTTATTGTTTGTAGTCGTGACCACGGAAAATCAGTATTTATGCACAGTTGGGTTGTTTGGAATTTAGTATTCCAAGAGCCTCCATATCAAATGCTATACATTTCATCTAACCAAAAGCAGACAATGGTTCACATGAGGGACATTGATAAAATGTTCACTCACCCAATGCTTAAACAATTTAAACCGGCTAGAGGTTGGGCTATCGGAAACATTACATTAACCAACGGAAACCAAATCCTTGAGCGTTCCGTTGGTTCACAGATTCGTGGTCTTCACCCTCAAGAAATTATTATTGACGACCCTTTGAAAGAGTTTAGTATGACAGGTATTCAAAAAGTCACAGATTGGTTTTATGGTGACATGATTCCGACACTTCACCACACCGCTTCATTGAGAGTCATTGGAACTCCCTTCAGTTATACAGATATTTATCAACAACTCGAAGAGAATCCCGCTTATACAGTCCGGACATATCCTTGTTTCAATGCTCTCAATGAACCCCTTTGGCCTGAAAGATGGGACTATGATGCTCTAATAGCAAGAAAGGCTGAAGTTGGTTCTTTAATGTTCACACGGGAATATCTATGTGTTCCTATATCAACAGGTACTTCTCTATTCAATCCCGACTATTTAGAATTAGCAAAGAGTAAAGAACATATTCTCAAACCTCATCGTCGTGAAGGCTACAAGTATTATGTTGGTGTGGACCCTGCTATATCAACAGATGGCGACTACAATGTTATTACTGTTTTAGAAGTTGATGAACACGACAATAAAACAATTGTATTCATTGACCGTTCTAAGAATGTAGAGTTTAGAGAAAACATAGAGAAGGTTAGGCTAATTGGAAAGATGTTCCACCCCGAAGTTGTTCTGTTTGAAACAAATACATTCGCTAAATCTTTTACTCAAGAGTTAAGAAATGTTAGCGATTTAAATGTCCACGACTTTAATACAACTCGTAAGAAGAAGGAAGAGATTATTCTAAGTCTTCAAATGAATTTTGAAAATAAAAAGATTAATTTGCCTTATGGTAATGAAGAAAGCAGAAGAGTCTCTATGGCATTATTAGAAGAATTGTCTATGTTCGCTATCACTGAGAAGGGAAAATTCGAGGGCATAGGGGCGCATGACGACATGGTAATGAGCCTTGCCTTAGCGAATGCGGCCACGCATACGATGAGTGAAACATTCATACTGCTTGACGATTTAGGACTGTTTGAGCCGCCTACCACTAACAAGTATAGGCGGAATAGTGGCGTAATAGGTATGAATTTCTGAGGTAGTTATGATGGTAACAGAACAAGATTTAATTGATTCAAAAGATGAAATTGAAGAATTAGAAGAATTGCAAGAAGAAAAGGAACCTGTTGTCCAAGCGTTAAATGAAGTGGGTATTGAACTTAAATCAATAACTGATTATGTTATGTCAGATTATGAAGCGATTACTACTTTATCTAAAAATTTAAACATAAATGCTACTGAAGCAAGAAAACAATTAACTTCTTTCCCAAACCAATATGTTGTTGATGGAGAAACAATTCCAGACTTAGTTAAGAAAATGCGTAGAGCAAGAAGGAAACTCAAGGGAGAAGATAGAATAAGAATGTCTAAGGCTATTGATACAATTATTGACGGCTACTCCGACCACATTTCAAAGTGCATTGATTCCATTTACTGGTTAAATCCATACAAAGAACCTCTTCTTAAAATGAAGTTCAACGAAAAGGATTTGCTAAAATTACATAAAATTGATGATGTAAAAACTAGAAGAAGAGTTGTGGATTCCCTTTGTAAATTTTGGGAACACGATTTGAAGAAAACAGACATGGTTTATGGAAAGGATTATTCCTCTATGGAAAAGGCTTGCCGTTTAGCCAAGAAAGACTTTAGAGCAGAAATTAAAAATATTTCTGACCAATCCATTAACAAATCTAAGAAAGAGAAGGTAATTAGTTTTATTGAAAGTGAAATTAGAAAACAACCCGGAATTGGTGTTAGGCAACTACATGAAAGAATGCCCACTCAATTAAATAAAGGTACTACTACTAATATGATTTCAAAGATGGTTAAGAAACTAGATGTTGCTGTTGTGAACGGTGGGTATTACAAAATGCCAACTGAAATTAAAAAGAACATTTGGGCCTACACTGCCGCTTTTATTGATTCCGATGGATATATTACTATGGATAGAAACCATAATCCAAGAGTCGGATTGATTGCTACTGGTGATAGAGGTCGTGCATTTATGGAAGAAATGCATAAGTCTATTGGGTTTGGTAAATTACATTTAAATCAGAAGTCACCACAAAATACAAGACCTGTTCAACGATTAAATTTTTATTCACAGGCTGATGTTTCTAATTTGTTAATTAAGTGCTTGCCTCACTTTAGGTTAAAGAAAGGAAATGCAGAACTTCTCCTTGAACTTATTCGTATGAAAAAATCATATAAAAAAGAAGAATGGTATAAGCCTCGATGTGATGAGATTTTCAAGTTAATGAAGTGGGAGAACCACAAAGACCATGTGGGTTTTGATTTCCTTAAGGAAGGTATCTATTTAGACGATATTCAAAAATACAAAGACAATTGTAAAATGTCTGTTATGGATTCTATGGAACAAGTTGGTACTATTCTAAAAGAAAAAAGACAACCTTCTAACTTCTATTCTAAATATATGAGGGAAACTAGAGAGGCTATGAATAAAACTAATATGCCTGATGAAATGGAACAACAAGTTCTTTCTTTCTTAGAAGTAGGTAAAAAATCAATTCAAGCAGAATTAGAAGGAAATGTGCCTTTTATGTCACCTGCTTTTATTAAAGAAAGGATTGAAGAAATTTTAAGTCAATACGGGATAAGTGAAAGACAACGCTTTGAGCGAAAGAATGCTATGGAGTGATAGTTTGAAATTTACTTATTGTGGGATATGTTATAGCACTTCTTCCCGAAACTTGATGCCTTTTGGTTTTTGTAAGAGATGTTGGCTTATAAAAGGTAGGCCGGTCAAAATGACCGTCGAAGAGTATATAGCAGAAGAGAAACCTGCGAACAAATAGGGGTGTAATCATGGCTGAAGAAAGACGGCGTTTCTCCTTTACTAACTTGTTTAGGCGTTCTACTCCTAAACCTGCTGATAGACAAATATTCAATATGGGTATTCAAGAAAGGCAGAATAATTATATGATGACAGCCCCTATCATTTATTCTATGGTTCAGCAATCTGTTATTGTTAGAACTTGTATTACTCAATTGAAGCAAGAAGTATATCGTAGAGGATATGTTTGGGAAAAAGCATTTGAAGCAATATGCAACAATTGTGGAAAGAAACACAAAAGACCTGTTCAACAGTGTTCTCGTTGTGAATCAGAAGACTTGAGAGTTCCAGATGTTAAACAACTACAATTCGCTGAGAAGTTTTTGGAAGGTTATGTTAATCCCTCGGAACAATTATTTATTGATGTATTAAAAGAACTTGAGGATGATTTAAATACTATGGATGATGCTTATATTGTTCTAGTAAAAGAATACTTTTTGGATGGTAATGGTAAGATACGAATGCATCGCATTAAAGAAATTTATCGTGGCGACCCAGTGACTATGTTTATTTATGCTGATGAAGATGGTGTAAAGGGAACAAAAGGATTTACTTGTGTTCATCATAGAAATATGTTGGCTACTGAACCATATGCAAAATGTGAAACTTGTGGTTCGGATATGAAACCTGTTCACTTTGTTAATAGAGCGAATGGTGAAGACCAATACTTCTTAGAAGGGGAAGTGTTACACTTCAGTAAATACAGTCCGAGTAGGCTCTATGGTTTCTCTCCAGTAATTACATTATACAATCACATTATGACTCTTATTGCTATGGAGAACTATGTTAATTCTGCCTATACTAAGAGCAGAATGCCGAGAGGTTTATTGGCAGTTCAAACAAGAAACATGGATTCAATGAGAGCCTTTTGGAGAGGGGTTAAAGAGAAGATGGAAGCAGACCCTCACTTTATTCCTGTTATGGGAATAGAAGCCGAAAACGGTAAGGGTGCAGTTGAATGGATTAAGTTCATGGACAGTCTCAAAGAAATGGATTACATTTCAGTTAAGGATGATTTAAGAGATAGGATTTCTGCTTTCTATGGTGTTAGTAAAGTATTCATGGCAGACAATACTACGAGTGGTGGTTTGAATAATGAAGGTATGCAAATTCTTGTGACAAATCGTGCTGTTCAAATGGCACAGAATGTTTATAACAATTATGTTTTCCCATATTTAACAAAGCAATTTGGTATTACTGATTGGGTTTTAAAATTACCTCCATCGGAAGAAGAAGACGAAATTGCAGGTCTTCGTAAAAGAGAAATAGAAGTTAATATCGCAGCATCAATTAAAAACTTAGGATTTGAAGTTGATATGGATGAAGATGGTAATTTCACATTTAAGAAACCGGAACCGGAACCACAGCCGGAACAACCCGCAGAAGGCGGGGAAGAAGGAGCAGACCCATTAGCAGGTTCTAATTTAGACCAGCGAGATTTAGATGCTAACATGAGAGAAATGGCACAAGGGGGAGGTTCTAAACCACAAGAGAACCCACCGGCCACAAGGAATAAAGCAAGGAACGAAGTAGGGCCGGATAAGCGCATGACCGGATTGCCAGCAGAAGCAGGTAATCAAAATGTTGATTCAAGAACTGAGAGAAGAGTTGGTTAATATGGATTGGAGAGAAATAATTACAAAAGATATGCAAAGCAAAAGAAGTAGGAAGAAGCCACAAACTAGAATTGCTGGCGGAACACCTGTTGATGCTAAAAGAAAGAGAATTGAAACAGAAGGTTCTTTAGAAGATATTTTTGAAGAAGATATGAGTGAATTGGCTGAAATGACCAGAACAGATATTATGGACATGGTTATGGAGAGAGTCAATCAAATGTCAAAGCAAGAACTTATTGATATGTTAGAAAGAACTGAAGGACAACTGGGGGAAAAAATATGAGCGAAGATTTAAAACAAAAAGAAATAAGATTGAAGAAAGAATTGGCTAAGGTTAAGGCTCAAAATTCTGCTGAAAGAAGAACCACTACAAAAAGCCGTGATTTTTCAGTTGGTGGACTACCGCCAGATACTACTCATAAGGCAACAAGAACTTCAAATGATGTTCCTGATGTTATTCTACCGCCATCGAAGCGTCGTGGTAAGAAAGAAAACATTCCTTTCTGAGTTGATTTAAATGGTATTTCTTAAGGCTCAATTGTCCGGTAAGGATGATGATGTTGAGTTTTTACTTAAATGTCTTGTTGAACATATTGAGAATGACATTAGGAAAGCAATTGGTGATGAACCATTAGATGTAGATTTAGTGTCTGGTAAGAAGAGAATTAAACGAGATAAAATAACTGGCAAGCCTGATAAAAAAATAGACGGTTCTGTAAGCCCAAGAGTAAAATCAAAAATAGAAAGGCGTAAAAAGCCAATGTCTGCTAAAGAGCGTAAATATAGAGAATCTCTTCCTGCTTCAAAATATGGTTCTACTAGTGATAGAGAATTACCAAAATCAAAAAAAGATACACCTAAAAAAACTGAAACAAGAGAATTTGCTGTATATACTTCTAAAGATGAAGAAGGTGGCAATATACCAGCAGGTAAAAAAGTAGGAGATAGAAAACCAGTACCTCCAACTACTAGGGTTGAAACTTCAGAAATGAGAGAAGAAAGAAGGGCAAAGTTTCCAACTAAAAAACTCACAAATACACCAATTACAGGAGAGATGGTGTTTTCTAATTTGGCTAGTAAAAAAGCCTTAGCAAACTTAAAGAAAGTTTTAAATAATAAAGAAACTAAACAATACTTAAAACGCCTAAAGCAAGATGCTGTGAAATTCCCTAATGAGAATTTGAAAGGTAGTGAGTTTAATAGAGAACTGAGGGAGTTTTTAACAACTTCCGCACAATCAAAAAAATTCGGAGGTTTTACCGGAGAAGGTGCAACTAAGGAAGTTCTTAATTATTTGATGGATGCACTTGATAAAATATTAGAAACAAGTAAAGATGGTACAACTATTTCCGCAGTTAGGAAATTAAAAGCAACTATTAAAAATAGAGATGAGGAACTAAAATTAAAACTCAAACAGGCTAGAGAGAAGCAGAAAGAATCCATGAGTGGAAAAGACCGTCGAGGTAAAAGGGAAGGAGAAAAAGTTTCGGGAACAACTTCTAAATTCTTTAGAGAATTAAGTAGTGCCTTTAGAGATTTGGGCCGTGATTTATCAAAGAATGAAAGTAAAGCCGAAGTAAGAATCTCTCCTTTGTTAAGCAAATATGGCGATGAGTTTTTGATTGCTATTTTAAGATTAATTGATACAAGGGGAACTGTAAAGGTAATAGAAGATAAAGTTCAAGAATTACCAGATGATATTTACGAAAGTTCTGCTTCTCCTTTTAGAAGAAAGAAAAAAGAAGAAAGGAGAGGTGTTGAAGTTCTAAGTCAAAGAAAATTACCTACAACTTCTTACGACCCTGTTGAATCAGCAAAAGAAGAAGGTCAAAAGAAATATACTGAAGAAGATAAAAAATACAATCTAATTCCTAAAGGTAAAAAGGTAGGAGATTCAAAGGCATTTAGAACTTCTACTATTGAAAAGCCAGAAAAATTAAAAAAATCAGATGAAAGCGTATTTGGTTTTCAAATGCTTGATGTTATTCTTTCTAAGGGCAAATACAGAATTAGTTTGAGAGAACAACCTTACACCGATAAGTCCGAAGGTTTCAAAGATATGCAAGAAAACATTGGAAAAATATCTTCGGAATTAAAAATAAAAATGGATGGAGGTAATACTCTTTTCCAAAAAATAAAAGAAATTGCTACTAAGAAGAATCCAAAATTTGCAGGAAAAGATTTTAGCACACCGGAAGAAAAAGAAGAGTATAAGAAAAATATTCAAGGATATATGAATGCTAGACTAAAAGAAATTGTTGGTCAGCATAAACTACAAAGGAAAGTATCTAAGATACCAAAGACATTAATTAATCAACATGATGCGTTGACTAAAGAAATTGTAGCAGACCTGAGAAAGTTTTATTCCTTTTCTAAAAATATGGAAACTGTAAGTGGTCAATCAAAATTTAAAGTAGAACAAATGCCTAAAGATGGCTATGTTAGATTATTTGCTGAATTGGAGAATTATCCAATATTTGATATAGGAAAGGCACTACAAGAATCTATTGACCTTGCTAAAGAAATAGATGATTCCGAGAAAAAGAGATTAACAGAAGAACAACTTAGAGAGTATGAAGATGATGGTACTATGATGAAAGAGGTTAAGCAACAATTACATGATATAAGTGAAATTCTTTACTCCGATACTGAACAAATAAAGACTCTTATGGGATTCATCCGTTTCATGGAAAAAACCAAGATAAAATACATGAAAGTTGTAGGAGATGTTAAGCAAATTATGTCAAAGAAAGTATCTAATAAGGGTGATTATGAAAGAGTGACTAAATCACTTAAAATTAAAAAGAAAATTGAAGAACAAGTAATTTATGAACTGAATCGTTTTGCTCCATTATTAGATGTAAATGAATGGGGTTTTAAGGCTCACCAAGAGAAATTTGAAAAGTTTATAGAATCACTACCAGATGTTGAAGGCGTACAACTTCCAATTGAAATACAAGGGATGTCTAGGAGATTCAATATGGACATAGTTGAAGGAACTCTTTTCGATTTCTTTGAGGCTTTCAGTAAAGCAAATTTCAAAACGCTTTTAGATATAGAAATTGACATTAAGGAACTGCAACGAAAGCAAAAAAGTCTTGAGAAGAAAGCCGAAGAAATCAATAAATATACCACTCAAAGAAAGGGAGAGGCCAAAGAAAAAGAACTACTACTACAATTCTTTGAAATAAAACAGAAAAGATTAAGTGGAGAGAAAATAACAGAAAAACCAAAGATGCTCGATAGGCTATTGGATTCATTTATTGATTCTCCAATTATAGATTTGCAAGGAAAGAAACTGACAAAGTTTGATGAAATTGCTAGGTATTTAGAAGAAAAATACTCTAAGGATTTAGATATAGAAGGGGCAGACCTAATTGATTATGTTGGTTCTTTTACTGAGGAAAGAGCAAGAAAAACAAAAGAAAGCATAGAGAGAAGCAAGAAAAAGGAAGGGGGCAACGAAGAATGACATGGGACTATTATGAAGAAGGAACGGATTTTTTATTCAAGGCTGAGAAGAAACAAGAACCAAAGAAGTTACTTGATTCTTTAAACCCTAAAGAACGAAAGCGTCTTAAGAAGGTATTACAATCGGCACAACCAACTGAATTTTTTGGAAAAGACTTTACACAAATGGGTGAGTTAATTGATGTTCTTAAGACATTACAGTTGGTTAAAGATGATAGTAAGTTGAATAAAAAGATGAAATCAATGGATGAAAGGAACATTGATATAGTGGCTTCTGCTACTGAACTTCGTAAGGACTATGAGTTGCTATACCGGCAATTAAGAGATTTAGTTTATCCTAAGAAGAAAAAAGGTGATGAGAAGTGACTGACCAAAATGTTGAACTACTTGCCATTCTTAAGGCATTAACAGAAAAAATTGAAAACTTAGAAAAGACTGTTTATCACCAAGATAACTTATTGATGAAGTCTGGCTTAGTTGTTGCTCAAAGCCCAAGTCCGAAAATGAATAATGGCGGTGGTTCCTCTTCTCCTATTGGTGATGTTGGAAACATGGAATGGTCTGATATTCACAAAATGGTTGAAAAGGTAGGTGGACAATAATGACATGGGACTATTATGAATTAAATAAAGCCTTCGGTAAAGGAAAGTGTGAAGTTAAAAAATGCGATGCACATACTTGCCGAAGCAATACAAAGCAAGATATTAGAGGACAAAATGCAAAACAAGGATATTGTCGATTAGATGTTATTACCATTGATTCTAAAGGAAGGTGTGAGCAGTTTAAAACTAGCGGAAACAGTTCCAAAGGAAAATACTCAAGCGACAAAAAAGGCTTTAATGCTTTAATGCGTGATTTAGGAAATGCTCCGAAAGATATAAGACAGCAACGAAGCAGAAATCTAAAAGAACAAAGAATGAATAGGTGATATTATGCCAGAAAGAGTAACAAGAGAAGAAAAAATAGTTGAATTAACAATACTTAAAGCAAGAGAAGTAAAAGCACTTCGTGATGGATTAACAAAGGATGAAATGCCAACCGTTGAAAAAGTTAAGCGACCAAAGGCAAAGGTTTCTAAGCATGGCATTAAGCAGAATCAAATTCATGCTAATGCTGGTGGAGAGTCCTTTACAAGTGGTAAAATTAAGAAAGGTTTTAATAAAGCAAAAATGATTACATCTGTTCGTTCAGCAAGAGCATTTGTCCTTCAAGGTGATAGAACCATCGAAAAAGCACTGGCTAAAGGCGTTTTAGATGAAGCAGAAACAAAAGCAATTAAACTTCTCAAGAAACAAGTAGAAGCAGTTTATAAAGTATTAACTGAACAAATGACTATGTTATCCAAGACTAAGGGTGGATTCGGTGATTTTAAGAAAGACGATAGAGATGTAGAATTTACAGACCAACAGCAAAAAATGGCAACCAGTACATTTAAGGCTTTAAGAGAAGCCATGACTTCAGTTAATTCCAAACTACTTACTGCTAATACTAGACAAATATCAAAATTAGAAAGAGATTTAGAAGAAATAGTTAGAGATTTAAAAGAACTTACGATGTATTTTGGAAGAAGTTCATAGGTGAAATAAATGGCTTATCTTCTTGAAAAAGATAAGTCCACATCGGATGAAATTGTTCGCTTATTTGAAAAAGTAAGAGTGGCTTATCTATCGGCTCGCACTGACCCAAAGGAATACGGGTCTAAGTGGAGAAAAGCAGTAGATGGCATTACAGAAGCGTATGAAAACACCAATGAACTTTCTAATGAACTTAAGAATTTTATTGAGATTTCTGATTTAGAAGCAGATGATGTCAAAGACCCTCAATCACAAAATGCCGAGAAAATTTTCAATGGTATTAAGAAACTTCGCTATTCTTCCGAATCAGTAGCAGACCCGTTTGCTAAAAAGTTCAAAGGCGAAGTGCTTGAAGCATTACTTTCTTCAACAGGCAACATGGTTAAATTTGTTCACTATGCTATTAGGGATGACAATAAAGCCCTATCTTCGAACATTTACGCTGTTAAAGACATAACACCTGATGATATTACGGACGGTCTTCAAGGGCTTGACTTAGAAGTGGACGACATAGACCTCTATATTATCGAGCATTATGGTGATGGAAAAGACTCAAAGAAAGTCGAATCTAAGGTAAAGGCTGCTATGGGAATATTAGAACTTATCTTCCTCTCCAAGAACAGTGAAGATGATTGGGAAGTTCTTGAAGAAATAGAAGGATTACCAGTTGCAAAAGCAGAAAAGAAATCAAAGGAAGAAAAGTCAGAATCCGATTTCATAGTGCCTAATAAACCAATGTACCGTATTTTTGAAATAGAGGACATGAATGAACTTAAAGGATTTACTGGGGAATATTATGTTCAAGAAAAATACGATGGACTTCGTATTCAAATGCAAAAAATAGATAAGAAAATTACAGTCTATACTTTCGATGGTAAAGAAATTACCTCTAAGTGCAAAGAACAGGTCGAAGAACTCAAAAAGAAACACTTTGGAGATTGTATATTAGATGGTTCTCTAATGTTATTCAAAGGGGAAGAACACCAAAATAGGGCTGAAACAATAGCCCATGTATTTGATAATAAAAATGAAGATGGTATTTTAAAAATGCACATATTTGATTTATTAAGACATAATGAAAAGTCATTATTAGAAGAACCTTTAGAACAAAGGATGACATTGATTTTCAATAATTACTCTATCCATTCAAGTGAGATGCTAGCATTCCCATCAAAGAAAGATACTCGTTTAGCAGATTCGATTAAGGATGTTGAAGAGTATTCAAGAACTATTATGGAAATGCCAACAGCAGAAGGTGTAGTCATTAAAGACGCTACCTCTACATATTATGTTGGAACTAAGAAAAATCCTAAATGGATTAAATGGAAGAACTTTGTCGATTTAGACTTGATGGTGCTTGATAAAAAATCATCCAAAGGTAATTATTCTTATACATTAGGAGCAGGTCCGGCAGAAGGCGAAGGTAAGAACTACCAAACAATAGAAGGTAAAACCTACATGGTTGTTGGAAAGGCACTTAACACCAAAATATCTGCCGACTTAGGAAGCATCGTGAGGGTCAAAATAGACCAAGTGAAGAAAGAGGGAGAGAGATACATTGTTCATTCAGCAAAGGTCATTGAAGTGCCGGAAGCGATACACCCCGATAAATTGGTCACTCTCGAACTTCTTGCTAAAGATGAGAAAAAATCATTAAATTACAATGTAGAGGCATTAAAGAAAGGAATTGTGGTCACAGACCATATTCACGGAGAAGCATCTATTTTGATTAAAAGTGATATGGATGGATTTACTATCTATGGTTTTGAAGAAGATAATTTGATGGCTAAAAATGCATTGGTTGATTTAGACCTTTGGAAAACACAAGCAGAAGAAATTATGAAAACTAAACAATCTCGATTAACTGTTGCTGGTTTTCAACATATGAAAACAACTGGACCAAAAACAATCAAAGAATTACATAATCATTTAGTTAAAAACCATAAAGATTTATACGAAGACATTCTTGAAAGTAAATTTGATAAACTTAAGGATTGGATGAAACAAAGAGATGGCATTTCTTATGATGAGAAGACTAAGAAACTTTATGCTGAAGATGATAAAATAATGCAAGAAGGTGATATTCTTAAGGAGTATAAAACACCAAAGGAATATCAACAAGGTAAGTTTAAATTATATCTAAGAGATGATGATAATCTAAATCTAGTCATTAAACTAAAAGATGAATCAATTAATTGGTTGATTGATTTAGAAGACGATGGTGATATATTTGAGTTGTTTGGTAAAGCAGGTAAATTCCCTGCTATGGTAGCAAACAATATATCTAAGAGAAAAATCATTGATGAAGGTGAAGTTAGGCTAGGAGTTCAAAAACATGGTTATCATGAGTATTTCTTGGAAGGAAATAAATTTGAAACTAAGTTTAACATAAGAAAGATAAAGGTAGATAATAAAGATATGTGGTTAGCATGGTCAGGTTATAAACAAAGCCCTGCTGATGAGAAAGATGATGCAGGTTTGTGGAATATCTACGAGGATAGGAACAAAGAATTGCCCCTACCGGAGAAGTGAAGCGAGTCTATTATATAGTCAAAGAGATTAGGAAGGTTTGAGGAACATGAGCATAAGTGTTATGGCTACACGGAATGATGATTTCAGCATTCTCAAAAGCAACGACGACTTAATGATTGGTGGATATGCAAGTATTGAAATCGTGGATAAACAAAACGATTTAATTACATTAAAAGCATTACAAGAATCAGTAAAAAAGTTCATGGAAGACTCAAAATTTAGAAATGTAATGACTAACCACTCAAATGTTCAAGTCGGTGAAGTTGTAGATTCATATAGAGATAAAAACGGAAAATTATGGAAATCCGAAGTTGATGATGTTGGATTCTTTGTTGTAATTAAATTAAGGGACGACATTGAAAAAGCAAAAGAAGTAGGAAGAAACATTCGCAAAGGGTCATTAAGGTCATTTAGTATTGGTGGACAGGCATTACAAAAAGTAAAGAAAAGCCACAATGAATTAGGGGAATATAACGAAATTAGTAAGTTAGAACTCCACGAAGTTACAATATGTGAAAAAGGAATTAACCCCGAAGCGAAATTCGATATTTTAAAACAAGATATAGGAAGTGAAAACATGAGCGAAAAATTAGAAAAAGCACTGAGCGAGTTAGACACTCTTCTCGAAGAAGTTAATATGCTTCGTAAGGAAGAAGAAGACGATAATGAAGAAACGGAAGCATTTGAAATGGGCGAATACCAAGATAATGAAGAAGACATGGAATTGTCTGAAGAAACTACGGAAATGGCAGATTCAGAATACCGAGATTATGAAGCACAAGAAAAGGCATACCTTCGTACTCTTGATGGCGCAGGAAACCAAATTGGCGAACCTGCTGACCGAATCGTGATTAACAACGGTAAGCCGACTTCTTCGGATATGCCGGTAGTTAAAGCATTCGACAACAATGAATTTGATTCTCTTGATTTGAGCAATTCAAACATTGAAAAGGCTTATGCCGCTTTCCGTGAGGAACAACTCGAAGCACTTGCTTACGATAACCTCCGAAAGTCTTTTGAGTCCCGATTTGCTTCGGAACGCAACAACCGTGAGAACATTCTCGCAAAGTCACAATATGACGCTGCAAGTGAAATTTCCTCTCTTAAGGAAGAATTTACTCAATTGCGAAAGTCTTTGACAGCCGAGAAGGATTCAATCATTAAGGCTCAACAAGAATCAACTATTACCCTCCCATCAATGAACGACCTTGCAGAAATGAATTGGTCCGACATTCACAAGATGGTGAACAACATTTGAAGGTGATTTAAAATGACAGGATATATTAACACAATTGCAGACTTAGAAGCCCAAACATACGGAATTAACAACCTACCTGCTGGTAATGCTCTTTTGAAGCAAGCAGGTATGATTGGCGGTATTCATACTGGTCACGACGGTTCTCCGGCATTGTCCGGTTCAGCCGTTGGTGATGTTTCAGCACTATACAACATTGTTTATGGACAAAAGGTTTGGTCTATGCTAAACCGAGAAGTGAACGCACTATCAATGATTGCAAAGCGACCATACTCTTCGAGTGGATGGCGAGTTCTTAAGAGCCGACCTGCTGGTGGAAGTGGAAACTTATTCACTGTTGATGCAAGCGGAACAGAAAACCTTGCTGAATTAGGTTCCGATTCTCCAAGAGCAGATATGATTGGTGGTGTTCCTGAGAATGCGGCCCTTTCAACTGCACAAGATGGATTAGGCCCAATTGCTCCAACCTATGCTCAATTAAACATGAGTCCAAAGGTTGTTGCACATCAATTCGATTTCAGCGAACTTGCTATGGAAATGGCACAGATTGATGATGGAATTGGCGATATTCGAGCGCAAATGCGTGAAGATATGGGTAAGCACCACGCAGAAGTTCAAAACAAGATGCTTGTTATGCCTTTGGAACATTACGGAGAATCTTCCGCTATGCCGAACATTGGCAACAACTATTCGTCATTGTTGAAGGTTATCACATCAAGAGCAGAATTACTCCTAATTGATGGTGGAGTTCTCGCAACTGATACAACCTCCGCTTCTAACGCATTAGGTAAGATTTACGGTAGTGAGCGATTTAGTGCCGCTTCTTTCCTTGATGCAGAAGTTGATTTCGGAACAGACTACACTGCTGGAAATGTTCGGTCTTTGACGCTAACTCTCTTAAACGACATGATTCGCAAGTTGCGACTTGCTGGTGGTTCACCAAAGGTTATTCTTACAGGATATGATACGATTCAAGCCCTTGCTGACCTATTACAAAGCCAAGAGCGATTCATGGACCGAAAGGAAATTGTTCCTACGGTTAATGGTGTTCGTGGAACAAAGGGACAAGAAGTTGGTTTCCGTGTGGCAACCTACTACGATATTCCATTGATTCCTGTTAAGGATATGACCGCTACTGGTGCGGCTTCAACCAAATTAAGTGATATGCTTTTCCTTGATACAGACCATTTGTGGCTTTCTGTTATGAAACCAACTCAATACTTTGAAGATGGTATCGCTAACGGAAATCCATTTGGTGTTGGAACATTGGGCAACCGAGCACTTTACCGAACAATTGGTGAAGTCGGCTGTTCATTCTTCAGGGGTCAAGGAAAGATAACAAACATACAATGAGGTGATTTAGAATGGCATTTGCAACAGTAATACATTTAGAGATGAATTTAGAAGGAAACCGTAAATTAGTTTGCGGTCAAACAACAACAGACGGCACAGATGGTGAAATTGACACAGGACTTTCTTTAGTTGAAAGTCTGGTCTTTACCCATAAAGGCAACGCAGTAGAAGCAAATGCGGCTACTGTTAATGCTGATTTCCCACTTCCTCAAGGCGGTGTGACAATTAAATGCACTAGCGGCGATGTTGTTTATTTCCAAGCAATTGGACAGTGAGGTGTTTTAATTGGCACTAGCATTTACAACAACTTTATTGCCCGACCATAAGGGCAATACACGACCAAAGGCAGTTGGTGATGAATATGTCGTTGATGCTTTAATTGATGTGACTTCCCATGTAGCGGCAGGAGCAACAATTAACGCTTCCGACCTCGGATTAACTTCAATTCATTGTGTGACAATTTGTGGAAGTGAGGGTGCAAACGCTCATGTTCCATCAATTCTAACATCTGCAACAGGAACCTACGCATCATCAACTACATTTAAGTTGATGTTCACGGCTTTAGACGGAACAAACGCAACAGTAGCCAATGATGGCGACCCTGCATGTGCTGTCCGAATCCGTGCTTGGGGTCTTATTTGAGGTGAATTGAATGGTGACAGTTCGATTAAGTGATAATTCATCAGTTCGTCGGCTTTACATCAATCCAAAGCAAGAGATTACAAGGGAAGAAGGGGTAGCCGTTCCTTTAAAATGGGCGGCTATCCGTCTTTCTGACCCTAATCTTTTCTTTGTTTTTGATAAAGAAGATAAAGAAGAATTATCCAACTTGAATGAAAGGTTTTTGGGAATCTTTTCTAAGGAAATCGGCAAAGAAAGTTTAACCAGCGAAGAATTGTTGGAAGAACTCTTACCTACTCCGAAGAAGAAGATTTTACCAAAGTCACCTCTTAGTAAGACAAAGACTACAAATAAGTCAAAGTCTTCCTTAAAGAAGTGATTAGACCGACACATTAAATAGGAGGGGGCGACTTCCTCCAATTAGCGAAGTGATATTATGGTAGCAGGTTGTCGAAGTAGTGGTGTTAAAACAGCAAGTGCGCTAATTGTTAGCGGTCAAGCAAAATTGATTTCAATTCATGCTTGTTCTGTTGGTGCGCCAACGGTAATTAAGGTCTATGATAATACAGCCGCAAGTGGAAAGGAAGTAGCAAGATTAACAATGCAACCTGACCAAGTTGTGGAATTTGACATGCATGGAGTATTATGCAGAAATGGTATTTATTTGGAAGAAGCCTCCGGTGCTATGGAAGTCTCTATTGAATTTGCTTGAGGTGATTTAATGGCAGCATTAAATAACGATACTCGATTGGTTATGACAATTCTTTTTGTCGGTACTATAAGCGGAGCCAATGTTTATTTCTATTCGGCATATGGCCTTAATTTCCCATACACCCCAATAGCGCATTCAGTCTTATTTGGACTGATTACAGTCGGTGGAATTATGGTTATGAAGGCACTGTTTGACTTATCTCTTAATGATAAGATTGAAATTAGATTACTTGATAGGCAGATTGAAGCACACTTTCAGCGTGTAGCGAGAGAACAACAGATTAGACAGAAACTTCGTGAAAGTATGAAACAATACGGAGTTAGTAAGAGGGATGCATGGAATAATGCTTATCCCGAAACACCAACCGCTTCATTTGAAGAAAGCCAAATTCCAAACGAATTTTTGGCGACTATTCAACAATGAGGTGGACTGATTGGTTCTTAGTGACTTGATGGGTTTCTCCGACTCCGACTACGCATATAATCAACAAAGGGCGCATTCTGCGGATTTGTTTTTTATTAAAATGCGAGCGTGGTTTTGGGGGTCTTGCGCTACTTTATCTATGTTTCTTATAGGAAACATAATGGGTGTTTTTGACATAAACATTATGGGTTGGATAATTGAAACTATAAAGTCACTACTTGGGGGTCATTGAATGTCAGTAATGGCGGGCTTTGCTATTCTAATTACAGAAGCAGTTGTTTCTTTCTATAAGAAAGTTCATGCAATTAACTTCGGTGTTTATGGTTCAACTATGGTTGGTAAAACAACCTTAAGCCATCAGTTAAGAACAAGGGGCGAAGTTCAACAAATTAACAAAAGAACAGTTGGTTTAGAAAGAGCAACAAGAAAAGTAATTAAATTTGATGGAGATTCCCACACATTGAAGAGTGCAGATATTGGCGGAGAAGCGATGTATTGGAAAGAATGGGTTAAAGATATGAAAGCCCGTAAAGTTAGATATGTTATTTTTATGATAGACCATAGGCATTTAGATTCACCTTCTAACTTAGACCACCAATTAGCATGGAAATTTTTAGTTGATACTATTATGTCAAATAAATGGCCTAATGGAAAGAAAAAAAAAGATGTGGATTATCCTATGGCAGTTAGCATTTGGGCAAATAAGTACGATATATGGGGAGAAAAATACCCACTTAGAGATGGACAACAGATAGATAAACATGATATTTATGAACCGTTTAAATACGGAATGCGACAATTGAATGATAAAGGAATACCCACATTCAAGTATATTGTTTCTGCTAAGTCCGACCCCGAAATGGTCTATAAAGGAATTACTACATTGATAAAGGATTACTGAGGAATTATTATGTACCAACAACCAAATTTAATAAATAATACGCAAGCCACTAAATTGTTTTTGCCCAAACTACAACAATTTAGAGCCGCCGGAACGATAGAAGAATATACATATACTGCACTTAAACCTAAAAAACAATTAAAAGAAATTAGAAAGGTGCTACTTCCAGAAAAAAAGAAATTTATTTTTAAGTATGGATATAAATTTAATCTCAAAGACAGATGTGTTGTTTGTGGAATGCATCAAATATGGGAACCTACTGATTATTTGCGCCCTCCTATTCCATTAGATAATGTATCTAAAGGAAGACCACTAAGAGGAACTTATTGTCAAAAACATGCCGGTATTCATAAGCAAATGGAAATGCTACAACAACAAATTTTAGCAGATGAACATGGTTTAGATTTTAAAGGATTCATACCAAAAGCAAGAATGCCTAATATGTTAAAAAACGGCCCAATGAAAACTTTAACTAAAGAACAGGTATTATCCCTGACGGCAACCGGATGGCTTATAACTCCACCCGCTTTGAAAGATAGTGAGGGTGAGAGAGCAGAAGTTCTTCGCCTTATTGCTGAAATAGAGATAAATACAGCAAGGTTAAACTCAATCATAACAACAAGTAACAAGGGGGAATAAGTTTGGGAATATTAGGAACAAGTAATGGAACTGTGTTAGGTGCAGTTCAAGCACAAAACGATGCACAATTTAAAACAGTAAATAACTTACTTTCTTTACAAGATAACCATGTTGAGGAATTTTTCCAATATCACGGTGAACAGTTTCTAACTACTTTTGAAAAGTTAATGGAAGATGTTGTTGAAAGAGTAGTTAGTCAAATGTTAGCAAAGTTATCATTCTCAACTAGTGGAACAAAAATGGTTATTGATGCTGATGCCATGAGAGAGTATGAAAGAATTACTCAAGAGAATATTGACTTGGATATTTCAAGAATATTAAATGCGGCTATTAATACAGAAGTGGTCAATCAAAGGAAACTTGCGAAACAGCAATACCTCGAATCTCAAGGCTTCAATGGTGGCGGTAGTATGGGAGCCGCCGCCCCTTCTGCGGGTATGGCTATGGCCGGTATAACAGGCAATCAGCAACAATATATGCAAGGGCAAGCGGCGTTGAATAACGGCAGTGGCTACCCTATACCCCCGTCAGGAAATGACGGTTATGGGCGACCATATTGGATTGACCCTCAATCTGGACAAATGAGTTATGAACCTCCTTCAAGTGGATTACATTTAGGTTCAGCCATTCAAAAAGGTGCGGCTTGGGCTAAATGGTTAATGTGAGAGGATTAATTTGAAATTAGTCTATCCTAAAAATGGGCAAGAAATTGCTTTTACCAAAAATTTTCTCGTAGAGGAAATGATTGAGTACATTTTTAGGGAATATTTAGTTAGTAAAGACGATAAAAGTAGAATAATAGCAAAATCTCTAAGAATGAAAGAGATGAAAAGAGCAAATGGTATCGCATGGGATGATAATAAAAGCAACTATCTTAAACTTTATCAAGCGGCTATTACTGAAGTAAAGGAAAGCAATCTTGAAAAAGTTGCTGAATCTTTGAATTTAGATAATAGCGGAAAGGCTGCAATAGCAATACTTCAAGAAGAAGTTCGCAAGGAAAGAACTGCGAATGCTAATTTGCAGTTTAATTTTATTGATGAAAATCTTTTGAGTAGAGTTAAACAGAATCCACAAACTTCTGAAAATAAAAGACAATTACGAAACAAGGGTTTGCCACAAAGCGGCGTTGATGCTATGGTTAAGTTGATTGAAATCGGACCTCCTAAAAAAGACCAACCAAAACCGAAAACTCCAAGAAAAAATACTAAAGTAATTACAAAAATAAAATCTTTTAAATTTAAAGAATTGGAACACAATAAAGTAAGGGAAGATGTAGAAGGAAATCCACCTGAACCTAACTCCAAAACAGGATATTTGCATAAATTAGGATATAGACCAATTAATTTGATTAAAACAAATATGGCTAGTTCAAAACAAGTCACCGCAAAAGTTTCTGGCGGTGAAGGATTTAAAGGTGCTAAAAAGATTAAAACAGGGGAAAGGGAAGATGCTGGATTTGAATTAGATGGGAAACTTTCAAGTGACAGTAAAAACAATCTTAAAGAAATATTTGAGAGTATGGTTTTAAATGAAGAAGGTATTGAAAGAAGATTAATTAAACAACGAATGGATTACACCTATGCTGTTCGTGCTAAGAGATATATTGAAAATATTTTAAAACTATCTAAGCCTTTAGAGAAAGATATTGTTAGAATTAGTGAACTAAAGGAAAAGAGCAATAAAGAAAAAGTAATATTACAAAGACAAAAACTCAATGAAAAAGGAGATTTCCAAATACCAACTTATGATGAGATTTTAATTGGGGAATTAAATGGAGAGGTAAAGGAGAAACTAATTGGGTTAAACTTAAAAGAGTTTATTGACAAAGAACCTCCTGCACAAGTTGGTGGAAAGAACCCAGACAAGAAAAACAGGGAAATAAAAATAGATTGGAAGCAACTTGAAGAAACATCTAATCTTTTAAATGGTGGTGAGTATGATTCTGATTATGAATATGATGATGATGATGAAGTAGAAAAAGCATTGAGGGATTATCAAGGGGAATTGATGAACATTAAAGATACTCTTACTGCTTCAATCAATAATTACGAAGAGAATGTTAAACAAACAAATAATGAAATTGACATAAAAGTTGAAAGCAAAATTGAAAATTTCATGAATAATCTTAAAACCACTAAAACAACTACTACTTTACCAAAAGAATTCAAAACCGAAACAGGTGCAGGTAAAAAATACTTAGACCCTAAAACCGGAAAAGAAAAAACTTGGAACTTGAAAGACTTTAATGAATTACTAGAATCTGGATTCTTTGGTCCAAAGGCTAAAGAAGGCACTAAGGAAGAAAATTTAACTAGTGAAGAGAGAAGGAGAAAAGAATTGGAAGAAGCAACGAAAAGAACAAAAAGAGTTAAAGTTCCAATAGAAGAGATAAATAAAACAAAAACTAATGAAAACGCAAGGGAGTTTTTCAAGTCTCCAAAAGCATGGTTTAAGTCTAGGTTTGCTGAACCATTAAGTGATTTAGATGTAATTTATACATACGATTTTGAAGTGGTTAAAACAACTGTAATAAAAGAAAAAATAGTTGATGGAAAAAAACAAAAGAATAAAAACATTTCTTATACTTTTGAAAGGGCTAAACTTATTCCTGTCTATGACATTACTACTAAAACTCCAAATCCAAGAGCAAAAGATTCTGGTCGCATAGTATTGCCTAGACTTGGGGAGTATAGAGATACTAACATGATAAGAAGCGTAAATAACTTTGCTAATTCAATTATAAGTAATTTAGAAAGATTGGAAAGTGGATTACTAAGAGGTGTTTGATATGGCAATTGCATCTTCCCCAAGCGACTATACAGCAATCAATGTTGACTATTCAACAGGTAGTGGATATTATACTGATAAAGGTGCAGTATCGGATATGCTACAAGTTCCGGCATTCTCCACTTCAACTTATCCAACTCAAGCACAAGTGGGTTCTATCATAAAAAACATTGAAGGTATTATTGATGATAAAGTAAAGCGTTCTTATCGACCAATTATTTACAGAAATGAGTTCCATAACTTTGAATTTATTCGACACCCAATGCAATCTTATTACGGTGGATATGTGGGCTTTGTTCAATTAGATACTTTGAAACTAAAGAAAGTTATTTCATTACAAGTTTGGCAAGGAAACAGTTATCTTGAACTTGCTTCTGCTCAAGCCAGTTTAACTCTTGATACAACTGGATATAAAAATTTAAGAAGCATTACATTACAATTACCTAACAGTGGAGATTCTTGGGTATTGTACCATCACGGTGAAGGTTCATTAGCCGCACATAATACATTCCATAATGGGTTTGGTTCAAAAACAACGGCTCAAGAAATTTGCCATTTAATAAATGAAGAATACCCTTCAAAGACAGCACAGTTCACAGGAGCAACAAGAGACAAAGTATTGACTTCTTCACCTAATGGCCTTAACATAAGTGATTTCTTCTATGCCAGCACTGACCCCGATAACGGCAACAAAGTGAACATTTCTAGCCTTTTAGCAGGGGAAGACGGCTCATATTGTACCATCACTCTTGCAGATAAGGCGGGTGAAACCTCAAGCACTGATTCAGTTGCGTTCACTGACATGCAAGATATGAAGCGTCTTGGTTCTTTTTGGAGTATAGGGGATGAGGGGCGCATTTTCTTCTTAAGAGACTATCCTTACCATACACAGAATTCAATCATTTGTACCTATATTGCAGGTAGTAGTCGTGTTCCTTCTGCAATTCACAAAGCGGCTACTATGCTCGTTGCGGCTGAATTGCTTAGACATGACGACCAAACGATTCTAATTGCAGAAACAGGCGGCAACATCTCCACGAAGGAAAAGTATGATATACTCACAAAGGAAGCATATGATATACTCAAAGGCAAGGCCGATATGGTTTTCTTATTAGATTGAAGGTGATTTTATGTCTTGGTTTGATATAATTAAGGTTCAAGGTCAGGGTGGCATGTCACCCCAAGAACAAACCAAATCAACTCAAGAAAATCAAATATTGATGGATAGGGTTAAATCATTAGGTGTTAAACCCAATGACCCAAGATTAGCGGGTCGTTTTAATCCAGAAGTTTATCGAATGATTATTAATGAAGAAGAAGCAAAGCAACGACAACCACAACAAACTCAACAACAGCAACAAAGACAACCACAACAAAGACAACCACAACAAAGACAACCACAACAAAGACAACCACAACAAA
>Ga0181407_1000054_pt1 | contig 33103 bp, 44 predicted proteins | sample 30SPOviralmetaG_FD_130136 | JGI IMG/M metagenome (GOLD analysis project Ga0181407, IMG submission 130136) | Marine viral communities from the oligotrophic San Pedro Time Series (SPOT) site, San Pedro Channel, CA, USA - 30 SPOT_SRF_2012-01-26 | ecosystem: Environmental > Aquatic > Marine > Strait...
GCTCTTAACATTCTCGTTGCTCTAGAATAACCATCTAGTAATTTACCTTTATATACAACTAATTCTTGGTATAGGTCATCACCACTAACTTCCCAATCTTCATAACGCTCTTCGCCAGATTTATAGTAGTCTTTAAAGTCTTTATCTTTTAGTAGATCTTTTAACTTAATGGGCTTATTCTTCCAGCCATCATTAGGTAGAATAAACTTGTCAATAAAATAATCAGGCACGTCAGATTCTTCTGGAGTAATATACTCAATATGATCTGCTACCTCTTGTCCAGTAAATGTATTCATTTATTATATATCAAACAAAAAAAGGGACCTAAATTAATAGATCCCTTTGCTCCTTAGTCTTTCTAGTCTAGCCTAAATAAATCAACTGTTTACGGAGCCTTCTTGAGCAACGTTACTATCTCCATCTCCTGTTCGGACAAAGATTTCATCTAACGCTTCTATGCAATCATTTGCGTTAGCCACTTGTTCTACAAGTTTAGCCATCTCTTCGATGATTTGCGGGTGCTCACCGATTCCAACGGCGTTCTTCACGTATACTTCAAGGGTTGCGATTGCTTCAAGCTTTTCAGCTTGATACTTTGCTCTTAGAGCATCTACTTTTAAATCCATATTTAATTTTTGCTTAATTTAATTTCATTAATAATGTTCTGTACTCCGGTAAATATAATTCCAAATCCAAGTACCGTCCAAAACTGAGGTTTGCCGATATAAAGAAATGATGCGAACATCCACAATAATCCTATTGCATAGAAGTACTGATTAAAGAATGCTTTACTTACTAGAGTAAGTCCCGATGTTAGGGTGTTTAATACTTTTTTCATAACGATGATAATTTAAAGGTTATACTAGTTGTGTTGCGAATTGTTTCATATATTTTTGAACTGCACGTTCTTTAGCTTTAGCCTCTAGTTCGATATCGAGATCTAGGCCAAAGTCATTGATTGGTTCATATATGTAATCGGCGTGAGCCCTTGCCATTACTGTCGCATCTTCGTGAATTCGTTTACATGAAGAGTAGTGACATAGTTGTTTAATTCCTTTTGGCCAAGTAGTAGAAGCCAACTTAAGAGCTTCCTCTTGAGTCAATTCTCCTGGATGGCACCAGTGGTGATGGTAGTCAAATGTAATAGGAATACCAATCTTGTTGTGAATACCGACATACAGATCTTCTGTTGCATATTGTTTTTGCTTGTCGTCATTCTCAACAACTAGACGTTTACGAACTGAAGCGTCGAGTAAGTGGAATGCATCTACGAATCTTTGCATTGCAACATCTTTACCACCTTGTGTAGTATTGACATGAATGTTGATCGCAGCATAGGGAGTACGGGGTAGACCCATTAGGTCAAATATTTCACCATGCTTGTTGAGGTCAGCAATAGATTTGGTGACTACGTTTTCATTTTTAGATGCGAGGACATCGAATGGTCCAGGGTGGAATGTAATCCTCTGACCGTATTCCCTAGCTAGATCGCCACAGTCTTTTAGAATAGTTTTGATAGTTTTGAAATCCTTAAGATCTTCGAACTTATACTCGGACATCCAAGGCATAATATCAGAAGACATACGATATAGTTTAAGACCATTAGCTTCATTCCATTTAATAATGGTACGTAGATCTTTTACATTTTGTACAATAAGTTCTGAAGCGTAGTCCACACCTTTAGCCATAAAGGTACGTTTAATCATAGAACGATTTGTAGTGATTGAAGGCTTTTGTTCTCGAAGAGCCATGTTGATGCAACAATATCCGTAATTTGTCATAAGGCTAGATTTATTAGTTATAGTGGTTTATTGGTAATTGTTCCAGTTTAAGAACTCTCGCCAATCATGTTTTTTAATTAATTTAGTCCAAAGCACAATATACTTTCTCTCTTTAGGTTTGAGTATATGTCTTGGTTGTTCAAGTATTAATCTTGGTTGCTTATTTGGATCGTATAATCGGTTTAAGGCAATTGACTTAATATGGAAATAAAGCTCTCTAGTAGTTCCGTCAAACTCTTCCATTTCATTCTTTACTATTTCAGGATCTAGATTAAACTCTTCCGCAAGTTTATTCATAATATCTCTTAGTAATAAATGCTCTGCTTTTAAGTGAGCCTCCATCATTTTAGTCTTACGCTTATTACGTTGTTTCCTAGCATCAGCAATTGCCTCTTCTAACGTATCATCTTTAAGCCATGGAGACTCCTTTTGTATTCTCTTTACTTCAGCTTCGTAGATTGAATCTTCTAGGTAGATTTCTCTTCCTAAGGTGTTAACTTCAAATTCGCCAAACTCAATTCGTTGTAAGAGTTCGCTTGCTCCTTTGTAAAGATATTGCTTAGGGATTTTACGTACTCCCCAGAATCTACGCCACCAAGTAAATTGCCTACTCATTATATTCGATCTAGTTCTGAAATTAATTCTTTAATAGAACCGATTGCTAATTCACATTCATGGGTTTCTGATTCTCCATCTTCTACTTCCATTTCTGCTAGAAAGTATAAGTCTCTTACTTCGTCGTCAAGTTGTGGATAAGTTTTTGAAATTCCTTCTGCGTACTTTTTTAGATTTGCTAATGTCATAATGCTAGTTTAATTATTATAGTTTAAAATTGGTTAATGTTTACGGTCTGAATCTGCCTAAGTGGCTATTGAATTCGTCTTCTTCTATTTTGCGGATTCTGTCTGATTCTTCTCTTGCGTCTGCCCAATCATCTGCAAATTTACACATGATTTTCTTTTCTTCAGGTAGGAATGTTTTAGCAATTTCGATTGCATATTCCATACCTTGCCAAACTTCTTTTGGGCTACTTTCTAATTCTTCTTGCATTGCCTCGATCAATAACGAGACTGGTGTTTGTCTTTTACTCATAAGCTGCTGGTGATGTTAAACCAGAATATGCACAGTATTCTTTCTCGCTGTCATAAACTAGTGTTGCGTTAAACGTTTCGATTAATTTCTTTTCATTAAATCCTGCGTGGCCATGGATTGATTTGCCTCCAGTCGCTTTTGCTTCTAAGACTGGCATGATAACATCAGTCGGTACCTCGTAGATTTTCTTGATGGTAACTCCATCTCTGACGGCAAAGTACATATTGTTAGTTTGCGCGTACTTTTCGATTTTGTTCTTTGATAACCAATGGAACTGGAAAGTACCAGATTTACCCTTGTTTCTCATGTTGATTGCCTTATATTCTGTTGGCGTTTCAGTGGCATCTAAGGCGTCGCCACCCTGAGTATTGTTACCATACTCATGGCCTAAATGATTTGCCATAAACATCTCTATGAACCTCTCATTATAGAATATATTGTCAAGTCCTAGTTGATCTTTGGCGATCTGTTCTGCCTCTTGCAGAAGTGATTGTATTTGTTTTATTGCTTCCATATTTATATAATTACATGTTTATTTTAAAACTTACAAACTATGGCCAATTTTTTCATGTAATCTTTTCATGTGTTTACATGGTGAGTATGACCTAAAGCTTCTCGCGGGACATTCACAGTCCACAATTTTATAGTCTGTCACTTTGACATTGTAATAGTTTAACTTTCCAGTCTTCTTGTTCCTGGAACCCATTTCTCTATAGTACCACGAAGTACCCTTTGGTAGTGAGTAGATGCTCATTATGCTTCTACTCTATCGTGAACAGGAATCGGCGCTCTGCCAGGAAACCTTGAATCTGAAGTGTGGATAAAGTTACCACCGAACATTGTGTGTTTATTGTTCTTGTATAATCCAGCAGGAACTGCATACCAAGCTTCTTCTCCGAATAATTGTCTTTCTACTAAAACCAATTCATCATCTGGAATTAGAGTAAGATCTGCTAAATCAGTATCAGGACCGTGATGCAGAACGATTGAGTCTTCTCTTGAAGTAAGACCATTGTTTGTTGAATCTCCCATGGAGTTTCTAAGTACGAATGTTAAAATGTTTGACATAGTTTTTGTTTGTTTTTAATTACAGTACTAATATACGAAAAAAAACTGACATAAAAAAATTATATGGCAGTTTTTTTGCAAAGTTATTAACAATTAAGTCAAGTTTGAAAGCAGCTCTTCTATTGTTTCTCTAGGAGTCCATCCTGATACTTCATCAGCTTCTTTAATAAATTTTTCAGTAATAAACCTACCTTCATTATCAAAAATTGCTACTTCAAATGATGAGTAGTGACTAGGGTCTAACAAATCTTCACGTGGATTACTGTAAACAAAAGAGCCAGCTTGAACACTTAGGGTAAATCCCTCAAAGTCTACAGTGGCTCCTATCCCACCATGTGTTTGCTTCTTAAATTTTAAATCTTTAAATTCCATGTTTTTTATTTTAAAAGTTACCAGGTGCAACTTGCATACAAGTTAAACCCATATCTCTCCACATATCAACTACTTTTTGTCTGTCATCAAATACACAAACTACATCGTCAATATGACCTTGTGTTGGAAATAAGTCGTTAAACCATTTCTTCTTAAGATCGTCATCTGGCATAAACTGAAAGTCTTTGCTAGTTGGTCTCATCTTCAATACGTTAAATGGTACATTAAACTTTTTTAACCAAGCTTTAGTAGCATCTTTAGTAGCTTTAGATCTTCCACTAAGAATAACAATCATGTGTCCAGCTGCATCTAACATTTGAGCCATCTTAATTACAGCATCATGTGGCTGGTCAAGATCAATGTTCTTAGGATCAAAGAAAGTGTCCCAATCCATTTTACCGTTGTCTTTTGTAGAAATAGCTCTTCGTTTATCGATGAGAGCCAAAGTTCCGTCTAAATCAAATATTACTTTTTTCATTTCTTTATCGTTTTAATTACAGTACTAATATACGAAAAATAATTGACATAAAAAAATCTAGAGGCAACTATTTTGTAAAATAATTTGTATCTTGTATTTCTGACATTGCTCTTTCCATTTTAGCAGCTTCTTCTAATGTATAAACATCTAGGTCTTGAAAACATAACCCTGATTCTGTCTCTACAAAAATAACATCATCGCCTAATGGCATGATGTCTTTTATCCGATAGACTGTACTATCTTCTAGTCTAACGATATGTGTTGTGTCTGCCATTCGATAAATTCGATCTTCAAACGTCATGCAACTTTTATTTTCCTAATTTGTATTTTAAGAACTGTTCTAATATTTTTAATTGATTTAACTAAGTAGCTAGATTGCATATTATCAGTACATTTAATTGTAGTATAAAAACGTTCTACAATATCTACATAGTTCTTTGCTCCTATCAGATGTTCCATATTTGTACAGCTCATAATTACAGTATGTGCTTTTTTATTAATGCCTAGAATTAAGTCTACGTTAGTATCAAATTTCATATTAAGGTTTTAAATAGTTAAGTACTGCATCCCAGTTTGGAAACGTATCAGTACCGAATTGAATTAGCTCGCCGCTGAATTCACCAGCACCGTTCTTGGTTCTATCATCGATAAGGTAATCACCCATACATAAGTGTTTATTATGAGAAAGAATAAGTCTTTTGTAAGCATTCTCGCCTAGGTACTTTTCTACCCATTCTCTTTTTTGAGTCCATACCCAAGGAGCATCCCATGGAGCTGTTGATAAAATGTAGCCTTCATATTTGTCAGACTCACATATTTTATTAAATGCATCTACTGCACCGGCAATAGGATCTGGATCTAAAAAAATAGCAGGCAACTGTTCGATCATATCAAGGTCGTTAAATTGCTTAAGTACTTCTGGTGGAAATTCATTTATTTTTTGTGCTAGGTCTACTAACACACCATCCATATCAAAGTAAACTATTTTCTTATTTGTCATTTAGGTTTGCTTTAATGTTAGACTTTGTTCCTGGGTACATAATATAAAAAAGAACTAGTAATCCTAACATTTGCCAGAACGTAATAGGATTGGCCCATGTTACAACTTCTACTAGAATTGAATTCCATAAAATAGTTGCACCGAATATAGTGGCAGGAACTATCACTAATATAATTCCCAATGCTTTAATAATGTTTTTATTCATAATGTTTAATTTTAATTACAGTACTAATATACGAAAAATAATTGACATAAAAAAATCTAGAGGCAATTATTTTGTAGGATATTTTTCAAGTACTTGAGGTTTTTTAATGTTATATTTTTTAGACCATGCTTCAATAAAGTCAAATCCAATTCCTAGTTCAACAATATCATATTTGTGTTCTACGATAGGCTTAGTTGCTCTACCATTATTAATTATGTCTATATGAATATCTGTTACGATCATATAGTATTTAGAACTAGACTTAGTTTTTCTATAAACCACTACATTTGTAGCTTTGTTTTTTTCTAACCAAGGATATGTCTTAATGTTCTTTTTCATGATACCTTCCAAAAAAGCTGTACGCAAATTAATGTAAATGCTAATCCAAGGGAAATCCATGTTTTAAGATTAATCCCCTCGCCCATAAAATACCATGTTAAAAAAGCAAATGAAGAGATACCCATTGAAAATCCAATGAATCTTCCTGGCCATAATGCTCCGTCGTAATAACCTGCAATTAATGCGGTTGCTTTAATAAACATATAGCTAATAATTGTACCACCGACTATAGAAAGTATCAGTGGATTTTTCTTAGCAAATGTATTAATGAATTGACCATTCGTTTGAAACCATATTAGAGTTTGGCCTGCTAAAAATAATAGCATACCTGCGATTAGGCCTCTCAAAATAATACATTTGTAGTGGTTAATAAATGTGAGATGAATGAATCTCTGTGGTGTTCTGTCGCTCCGGATTCTTTGATTGCAGTAATATGCTGTTTAGTTCCATATCCTTTATTAGAACCCCAACCATATACATTACCACCTTCTAATGATTTCATGTAAATATCTCTTTCGGTTTTAGCTAAGATACTGGCTGCGGCAATACTAATATAAATGTTATCACCTCCAACAATAGTTCCAAAAGGTTTGCCGTCAAATCCATGGAACTGATCTCCATCAACTAAGATAAAACCAAAATCATGGTCTTTTCTAGTAGCTTCGAGAGCCCTTCTCATGCCTTCTAATGTAGCTTTTAAAATGTTAGTATTTTCTATTGTCTCAACATCTACATGTTGAATAGAGTAGGCTAAGTAGTTATCAAGTACTAGTTTTCTAGCTTCTGCTCTCTGTCCTTCGTTTAATAGTTTAGAATCTCTTACTAACTCATGTTGAAACCCGTATGGCATAATACATGCTGCTACAGTTACTGGTCCAGCGAGTGCTCCTCTTCCTGCCTCGTCGACACCGACCTCGACAATTTCCGGGTCGTTTAAATGACTGTGTCTTAAGATTATTTGTTTAGACATAAATATAACTTGTTTAGTAGTTATATCTTAAAATAGCCCTTTGTTTCTAGGTTTAGGTCCTAATTCTACTGGCCTATCCCATCTCATCTGTACTTCATTCTGATAAAAGCCACACTTCTTATAGAAACCAATATTATCTTCTGAACAATTAAGAATTACTTTATAGCAACCTCTTTCTATTCCTAAATCCTTTAGCCTTTCAATTAACATTTTACCAACGCCTCTGCTACCAGAAGTTTTAGATACAGCGACATCTTCAATTAAGCCAATTCTATTACCACCTCTAATTAATTTATTAATTGTAATTAATGAAGCAACTCCTACTACAAAGTTATTAACCTCAGCAACATAGTAGTGAATATTATTATCTTCTAAGATATTCCACCATTGCCTGCTTGAAGGGCTAGTAGTACCTTTAAATGCTGAAGTGTAAATATCGCAAATAGCTTCCAGATCATCTGTCGTCGCTTTACGTATTTTTACTTTATGTTGTTTTGAATTTTCCATTTGTCGTAACGCACCACAACCTCTTGTAGTATTTTTGCCCTAACAATATCTTTCTCTGTAAAGATGTGAGTTCCAACTCCTTTAACATCTTGTATAAGTTCAATAAAACTAGGTAGGCTAACTTGCGATGCTTGAATGTCTGCTTGGCTGACATCTCCAGTAACTACAACTTTACTTTTGCTACCCATTCTAGTTACGAATAGCATTAATTGTTTAAAGTTAGCATTTTGAGCTTCATCAAGAATCATAAGAGCGTCATCGTAAGTATCTCCCCTCATATATGCCAATGGTTCAAATCTAATTATCTTCTTTTCAAACAAGGTCTCAGTTAATTCGTGACCGATAATTTTTATTAGATTAGATTTATATGACTTCATATATGGATCTACTTTATCTTCAATACCGCCTGGTAAGTGTCCTAGCTTTTCTCCAGCTTCTTGGATCGGCTTACATAATATAATTTCTTTAATCTCTTTATTTTGCAACATTTGTAAAGCACTGTAACATGCTGTAAATGTTTTTGAGGTTCCTGCAGGTCCATAACAAAATGTTATATCGTTTTTAGCTATTGTTTCAACATAGTCACGTTGTCCGTTTCTTAGTCTTACTTGCTTAATGCCTGCAGCGATCGATGCTGCTCTAGAGGTTCTTGCCATAGTTTTAATATATTTAGTCGCCGGCCATCATCACCAGCTCTCTTAACTTCATTAATTTATTACACTTCTCGTATTCTTCTAATGATTCAAAATATTTTACCATTAGATCTATAAATTTAGAACGCTGTCCAATACCATGTGGTATTTCAATCAACTTGTCTTCATCTTTAAATGCTACAAAGCGATTTACCGTCTTAGTAAAGTTTCTAGTTATTTGATAATAACTCGCCCTCATTAGGCTATCTTTATCTGTATTTGAGATAAATCCACTCATCACACTGTTTAATATTTTTTTGGTAATCTCTACCATGATTATATATTTAGTTGCCTCCCTGATCATAGCCGATTATGGGGGTAAAATTATTAGTATATTATACTACCTTTAAATTAGTCTTGATTTTCCTTCGTTTGCTTTTGTTGCAAATAGATCGCTTTAGATTTTTTAAATCTTTTCTTTGCTGAAGGTTTTGTAAAGTGCTTGTCTTCTCTAAGCTTTCTTAATTGCTTAGTACGTATGACTTTTGACTTTAATTTTTTTAAAGCCTTTTCTATATTTGGTTTCTTATCGTCTAGTTTTACTATTAACATAGGTTCTTGTTTACTTGTTGTTGCATTTCTTTTAATTGCGCACACTTTTCGTAGTCTTCTCTCTCTTCGTAGTGCAACATCATTCGGTTTAATATTTCGAGCTTACGTTCTAGTGGCATATCAGATAAAATAACATAAGAAGGATGTTCTAACATTGCTTGGTATAACATAGCAAAAAATTGTGCTTTATTATTAACCATAAGCCCTTCGATAATAATATCCCATTTATCAAAGCCTCTTCTATTATTTTTTCTAAAAAATTTATCCATTTTCGTTGTTAGCTACTTTCTCTATATATTCGAGTTGCGTCTCATTTAATTCAGGGTAGCTAGGATTTAATTTTACCATTAAACTTCCTCTTATCTGAGTTGTATAATTTGGCCACCCTCTTTCTTTAATTCTTAACACTTTTCCAGGTGAAGTATTCTTAGCTATTTCTACTGAGATTGGACCATCTAAAGTATCTATTGTGATTTTTGTACCACTCATAATATCATACCATGGTAGACTAAATTCTAACCATATATCATTATTCTGATCAATAATAAATTCTGAAGACATTCGTACATGGATTATTACAATAAGATCTCCAGATGGAAGTTGTGAATTAAATGGATGTGCCTGGCCTTTACCTGCTAATCTAAATTTTTGTCCGGTTTTAACACCAGCTTTTAAATTAATAGTATGTTCTTCTCCATTGATATTAAATCTTTTACTACAGCCTGTAAAAGCTTCCATAAAAGTAATGTGCATATCAACTCTAACGTCAGTACCTTTTTGTTGGCGCTGTTGTTGACCAAACATTGAATTAAATAGATCTCCAAAGTTTCCATCCATGCCGCCCATGTTACCGAAGTTAGCAAACGGGTTTTGACCTACAGCGTCATATTGTGCTCTCTTTTCATCATTGCCTAAAATTGCATAAGCGTCTGCAATTTCTTGAAATCTTTTAGTATCACCACCTTTATCTGGATGATGTTGCATACTAAGTTTCCTATAAGCTTTTTTGATTTCAGCATGAGGAGCTCTTTCATCTACACCTAAAGTTTGGTAGTGGCTCACTCGCTTGTTTTATTAGCGGCGTTTCTTTTAATCTCAAGTACTTGTAAAGAATTAAGTTTTGCTGTACGCTTTTCGGCTACAGTATCACGCTTGTTCTTTGCTTCCATTGCGTCAGCAATTCTCTTAAGTTGTTTTGCTATGTCTTTAGCTATTTTGTCGTCCATGTCTATTCTTAATTAAGTCTGACTTGCCGTTTTGAAAATCTTGATAAGGTAATGTCTCATCTTTCGATCCTTTATACGGGCCATTAACCATTATAGTATCTGCGTATGGATTTGTTTCACCCGAGTGTCCAGTCTCTTTTGCTTTACGACTCATCCATGAATGTAAATCTTCTATGCTGCCAGTGAATTTTCTTGATCTTTCTAGGTCTGGATTTTCGCTAGCAAAGTCTTCAAATAGTTTTATATGTCTCATTAGTCTAGTGATCCGTGTTTACCTGATGACATTGCTTTTCCAAAATCATCGCTTCTTTTAGTTCTGTATGAAATATATGCAGGGTCTGAGTTGTGGTTTCTACCACCAGCACCATAATATGAAGATAACAAATAAGTGTGTATTACTTCATCGTTCTTATCAAATGCTTTATCTGCATCTTTAACCAATTTAATTACCTTATTAATTTTTGAAGAATTAAAAGGACCTTTAATCTCTGTTGATGATGGATTAAAAGAAGAAGTACCTGTTTGAACTTTAATAGATTCTAAAGTTTCAGGTATTCCTTTTATTAACTTAATAAAATCTTTTAGGCTATCTGCAGAACCTGCCCAATCAGATTCAATCTTCTTACCATTAATAATAGAGTAAGACTTTTCTATCTTCTCGTTTAAAAATGTATTGTATGTTTGGATATGTTTCATAGGTTATATATCAATAAAAAAACCCGCGGAAATACTAGATTTCCTACGGGTTCATTTCGGGGGCCCGCACCGCCGTTATGGAAGTGCGTTAAGTTATATATCTAAGAAACTCGCTCTAAAATCATTTCTATCTTTTCAAGCTCTGATTTTAGCAGTGCACATTTCTCATATTGTTCTGAATCAATAAAATGTTTTGTCATATAAATTAGAGTATCTTTTAGATCTAAAAGATCTTTTCTTTCCAATTGGCGAACGTGCCAATCTGATATACCATTCTTTTTAATGTTATCATAATTAGCTTCAATAGCCTCATGTATCATAGCATCTTTATATGATTCCATCTTGTTTTCAAATTCCGGATCGTTAAGGTAATCGTCTATATTAAAGTCGTCGTTCATATTATCCAAACATTTTTCTAAGTACGTTAGTAGCTTGAGCGTCAGTCTTTGCATTTTCATACACAAAGTCTACTACTCTTGATTGTGAATAGCCGGCGAAGTAGTGATATTTAGCTTCTTCTAATAGATTTTTTGTTGACATATTTTGTATTGTTTTTAATTACAGTACTAATATACGAAAAAAAACTGACATAAAAAAATATTTCGGCAACTATTTTGAAGAAACCTCTATCTTATTTGATAGAGATTGTCTTCTTGTTGTCTGAGCTTTTAAAGCTAAGTGTTAAGATACCATCTTTCATTGTAGCAGAAAGTGAATCCATATCGGTTCCGTTTGGAAATTTAAACTGCTTACTAAAAGCTGTTGCGAAGCTAGCTTCTTTTTCTTCTGCAGAAATAGTTAAGATTTGACCTTCAACTTCTAATGAAATATCCTTCTTACTAAAGCCTGGCAAGCTAACTGATAAAGTATCTTCGCCTACTTTGTAATCTGGTCCAGTAATTCCTAATGTGTCCCAGTCTTTTCTAGCATTTGGGAAGTTAAAAAATGAATCAAATGCGTCGTGAAATGATCCGTTGCTTAATTTTGATAAGTTTGTTAAGTACATATTTTAATGTTTTATTTAGTTTTATGTGCAACATGCACAGTAACTATAGTGAAAAAAGTATGCCAAAGCTATTTTTATGACAATACGTCACCTTTTGTAAAAATATTAGTGACAGATTGGAAGGCCTGCGACTTTTAATATGACATTTGCAGTGGCCTTAATGTCTTTCTCGCAGTAAGTTTTGATTTCATCATGGCGATCATTCCAGTAATATTCTGAAACTTCTGAACCAGACATTGCATCTTTTGGAGATGGGATGCCTAGGACTTCTGAAATGAGTCCTAGTTTAGCAGAATCCCAACCTCCGAATTGCCATGTCTCTTTTGTATCTAATAAGCAGTTCTCCCATGGCTTTTGTTTATGTAAATGAAAATGCCTAGGAACGGCAACTCCATTGATTAAAGATCTTTTAATAATGTATGGCATATCGAACCCTTTGATAAAGTGGCCAACCCACTTCATGCCTGGGTACTTTTGCATGACCTTAGAGGACATATCTTGAAAATCCTTTAGTATCTTATGTTCATCGGTGCCATTGAATGAGACAGCCTTAAAACCATTAGGAAAGCCTGTTTCATCAAATTGAATCTGACCAACTGAGATACAAACAATTCTACCCCATTCTGGATTTAATCCAGCCATTCGAGGCCACATCTTATGTGGATCTGAAAAGTCTGCTAATTCAACTGGATTCTTTTGTACCAGTTGCATAGTCTTTAAATCCCAGTATTGTTCTAATTCTGAGTTCTCGTCAATTACTTCTTGAAACGTCTCTTTCTGAGTTGCGGTTTCAATGTCGATGAAAATCATCTGCTTTAATTCTTCTAATGTGTACATATCTTTAATTTCCTTTAATACTAAAAAACTGCCTAGCGTTAACTAGACAGTTCTTATACGTTCGAAGTCTTATTTGTTTCTAATAAACTTCCAGATTAGACCTATAAAACTATTGGCTTTGTACTTTCTGCCTTTGTGGTTTAATAAGTAATCTTTTCTTTCATCTTTTTTCATAATTGTTGTTTTAAGTCATCCAACCTGCCGAAGCTTCCCAGTCCTTATGTGAAGACAAGAGAGAATACGCTTCAAAAGAAAGTGCCACCTCAACATAACCACCGGTTATAGAAGGAGGACATTTAGATTCGCTTAGATACCAATTAGGTATTTCTTTAATCCTACCGTTCAAAAAATCAAACAGTGGATCTATATCCATGTGATGTACCCATACATTTACATGCATGCAGTGGTAATTTGGTTTTCCCATTATTCTACGCTAAATCTTTTTTTGTCAAAGTTGATTGTAGTATCAACATCTTTCTTTTGGTACATATCTATCTGAGCCTCGTCGCTCGGATTTAGTTTTTTACCATAATAATCTTGATAGACTTTTTTGTAGAACTGTGCCATTACACCATAAAGAGGAGCAAATTCAGAAGACATCTCTACTACCCATGGTTTCTCATCACTATCCACCATAAGATCTATTGAATATATGTCTAGGTCCTTATGGGCCTTTGCCATTTCATCAAATACAGGTTGCCATTCTTTTGGCATTGTAGTTAAATCTTTTAGGACATATAAAAACAATAGTTTGTCTTCTTTTTTCTTTGTCATCTTTTTGGTCTCCTCGTTACCATGTACTCTTTGTACCCACATAACAGGCTCACCTCTCCACATCATTATTCTATGTTCTTCAGCAATGTCTATCTTCTCACTGAAAACTTCAAAGTCAGAAAGATCCATATCATTAGCTTCTTTAAGAGTATCGATTTTAATAATACCTTGCCCAGAATATCTGTTATCTGGTTTTGCTATAATAGGGAATTCTAACTGATCTAAATCTTTTGCATCTGAAACTGTCTTTGGCACATGTTTAGAATCTTTATGTGTTTCATGCCATTTTACTTTCGATGCGATTTCCATCTTCTTCTCTTTAGGATTATAGATTAATTCCTTTGGAGTACCAGCGTCTAATAATCTTTCAGTATGAATATTACAGAAATTAATTACTGGCATATCTGCCACTTTAGGCTTATTGCCTTTGGTAAATAATTCCATGTACTTATTAGTATAACAGCTCTTGTCTGTCACATACTTAAAATCTGTAAGTTCAGTAGAAACACACATAATAACTTTATGTAAGTCTCCGTTACGCTCGTTTAAGAATGTTTGAAAATCTTTTATCATAGATTATATATCTATGATTTTAAGATGGGAATACTTCTATCGTTCTTTCTTCTTTAACCAAATCTGCCCACTTGCCTTCGTATCTTGTACCTTTGACAATATGGTTATCAACCCAGTGATAATTACCACCTCTTGGTTTTCCCATCAATAAGCCATGGTATTTAAAGCCATGCTCATTTAACCAAGCTTCTGTAATATCTCTAACATCTTCAGTTCTTGATGTAAAGAATGTAACTACATTTCCTTCGTCGAACCATCTATTAAGTGTTTCTACAGCACCGGTATATGGTAAAACTACTGACATTCTTTCTGGCTCTTCATTTGGCACATCATCAGTAATTGTACCGTCAATATCAATTAAGTAATTCTTAGCGCCATTCTTTAAGACAGGTGACACTAAATGCCCGTCATCTCCAACGATCTCGTTAAACGTAATCTCTTTTTTCATATTGTTTTGTTTTGTTAATTATGGGTTATCACCCGTTCTAATAAATGATACTATAATGTATCTCTTACCCATTGTAATAGGTCTTGCACCATGTCTATGTGTTACCATTCCAGGATGCAAAGAAGCTGTTCCAACAACTTCCGGATTAATTAGCTTTTGGTATTTTGGAAACCAAGTACCTCCTCCGCTAAATTCATCGTTTAATTTTATTACTAATGTTAAGTGGCTTCTATCATGATGCAATGAAAGATGTGATTGCCTAGTAGTTGTATACCTAGCCATAAAGTTTTCATTTGAGAATGCATCCCAAGAACTACCTTCTAAATTCCATAAGTGAATTGAAAGAGGTCTAATAACTTCATCTAATACTCGGTTGTAAATATCGTTTAAGCCAAGCTCTGGTAATAGAACATCGTTAGTAGGGTAAAATTCATGGCGGTCTATTGTCCATTCGTCTTTAGCCTCTGCTAATGCAATTGCTTCTTTACAAAATTTAGGGGTAAATAAAGGTAATTCATATATGTTATCGCCTAGATCGTCTACCATTAAATCCCATTCACCCTTAGCTACTGATAAGTTTAGGTATTTTAGTTTCCATGCTTCCCAGTCAGAGTCATCTAATATTTCAAAGTATGGATCTGTACTTACTGCTTCAGCAATGACGTTAACATCATTAATTTCATTAGTAATCATTCTTGGATTCTTAGTAGCTATTGCTTCTATTCCAGGTTTAAATAGATCCTGTATTTCTTTTTGAATAATATATGGATAAGTTACAGCGCTTAAATATTGATTAACAGGAATTAGTTTTGTTTTTAAACCACCAGATAATAATAGATTAGCAGTTGTAGATTTATTAAGCATGTATGCTAAAGAAGTAGTTCCAAATGTTTGAGGTCTTACCCAATTGTCATCTACATTAACAAGAGTATTATCAGTAAGATCTGTTCTATTTAAGATAGCAACATCCCATCTAACCGTATCTTCTGGAAGGGGATAATTTGCCATATTAGTAGTACATAGGAAATCATCTCTTAAAATCATGACTTTGTCTTTTCCATCAAATACTATCTTTTCCCATACCATTCGGTGTGTAATAGCCTCATCAATTTCTTCTTGCGTCATTTCAAGAGGTCCTAATGCATAACCCTCTGGTAAGCCTTTAGCAAATTTATTAATATTGACTATTTCAAATCCAGTTTCTTCAACAAAGTTACATTGATTTAATTTTTCAATTAATTTAGATTGTCCTGCTTCAGTAGGATCTCCAGAGTTAATAACGTAGATTTTTTCTATTTCCATAATTTAGATATTTTTATATTGTATAAAGTTAAACCATTGAGCGGCAGCACTATCCCATGTGAATAGTTTTACCCTCTCTTTAGCTTCTCGTATTGTTTTTCTTTTAATGTCTATATCAAGTACCTTTAATGTTTCTATTACCATATTAAACATTGTTTCATAAGGTTGATCTGCAGGAATTATGATTCCATCTTTAACTACTTCTTGTAAAGCTGCTTGATTTGAGCATATTGGTAATACACCTGAGGCCATCATCTCTAAAGCTGTAATACAAAATGTTTCTTCATATTTAGTTACATACGGCCAATATGTGGCCTTCTGCATTGCTATATGTAACTCGGATTGAGATACACTTCCTATTTCAGTAACTCCTAAATCTTTAGTGGCTTCAAGTTTATCTAGTACTCCGTGTATATTATACCATCCCTCTTTATTTGGATCTGAGTATGCTGGATAATATATGTCAAGTGTAGCACCTGGCATTACGTTTTTAATCGCTGGCCAATATGTTAGCAATTCTGATAAACCTCGATCAACTGCTGAAGACCATATAAATTTCATTGGATCTTTCTGAACTTTAGCTTTAAATTTTTCTAAGTTAATACCGTTTGGCATAACCTGTAATTGACCTTTAAAATCTTCTGTAACTATTGTATCTTTAATAGTATTAACCGCCCATTCAGATGGCGCGCAAATAACATCGACTGTATTTAATAACTCAGTATGGTTTGGTAACGATGTTCCTTGGTAGTAATCATAATAATCAGTATTATGCATCCAAAACATTTTAAACGCTTTTTCTTGATTCGCGTCTTGTGCATATTTTACAAAATTAATATAGTTAACTCCTACTATTGTATCGAAATGATTTGGAAGTTTAGAATACTTATCTTGAAAGTTTTGAATGTTAATCCATTCTACACCATTTACATTGGCGTTATTAACAGTACCTGCAACAGTAACATTATATCCATATCTTGATAGACCTTCTGCAATATTAATTACAGCAATTTCAGTACCACCTAAACCGGTTGTGGTATTACCATCCCATGTATTAGATGTATAACCTATCCAAAATAGTACCTTCATATATTATCTGTAATGTGAACCACCTACCCAAAGAACTAAAGATCTTCTAGTACCTTTAGTAACAGGAGATACTCTATGCATCATATAACTTGGGAATATAACTGTAATTCCCTTTCCGCGTGGACATACGTGTGCTGTTTCAAAAACACCAGATCCACTACCACCTCCAGTAATCTCAAGATCTCCACCTACATACTCATCATCTTCAGATAGTTGTAATGTAATTGATACCTTTCTCTTAGAGGCTAAGTCACCAGGACCTACATCTTGATGCCAGTCATAATGTCCATTTTCGTTTGCATAATACTCAGTATATTGAATATTTTCATCTGCGGAAATTAGGTCAAAATTCCAAGTTTCATCATTAGCTTCTTTTGCAAGTTCCATCATTCTTACGTATAGCCAATTCCAATCATCTGATTGTGGAATCCATTTTACCATTGAAGATCTAGCTCCGTTAGGATCATTTTGTGCCATGACCTCACCGTCATCTCCAAGAGTTGTCGCTCTTTCTATAGGTAACTCAGATGCTAATTTAATTACTTGATTAACCTCTTCTTTTGATAGCCCTTCTTGAAACCAATACCATTGTTGTGGATCGTTTTCTTTTTGTTCAAATAGGAAACTTTTGTTCATTAAAATTAATGTTTAAATATTATATGAGTAACTAATAAATTGTTTATAGATTATTTATCTAAATTTATTTAGCGTAGCTTGAAACCTTTTCTAGCAGGGTGCATATAAGTTATGTCTTTAACCTCAAAGCCAGATTAGGGTCTGGTTGGGACAAACAGTTTATCACTCCAAGCTTCCGCATGTATTTCCCAGGGGCGTTCCTGCCAAGGCATGGACCAGTAATAAATTTCGCCTTTCCAGCGTACAATACCAGATGGTAAGTCTTCAAGCAAATTATAGTGAAATTGATAAACATGAATTAGTTCATGCATTAAGACTCTTTGAGTTTGTTCTAATGTAAGACCTTGATTAAGTTGTATAAAATATATCCCATCAGTAATTTCAGTAGTTAGACCAAGTATTGCAGGATGTAAAGGTCCCCATTTTATTTCTAACTCTACGGTTTTATATGGAGGCTTTAATAAAGAATCATTTACAAAACGTAAAATGCTTTCATTATGAATTACTTGTTGTATGGTAATCCGTGGATTTCGATTTAAAAAATTAACTTTCGCAGGCTGGTTTTCTTTGTGTATATGTACAAAGAAAAGTAATAAAGCTACTAAAATAGTTAAAAGTTTTCGCAAGATAAGTTAGTGTGATTATTAATATATGTATCACACTAATATTTAGCTATCGGTAATAGTGGCTGTCGTACTTAGTTCACCTGTTGCAACGCCAAAACCATCTTTTGGCCAAAGAGTCATAATAATAGTTTCATCACCTTCGGCTAAATTATCTTTTATGTATTTCATAGTTATACTAGCACTTCCTGTTGAATCTACCGTAAACGCTCCAAACGCGTCACCACAATCAGACTTTAAAAGTTCTGTATTTTCTGCGTCGACATCTGTCCAAAGGTTTAAATTAGACCTGTCCTCTGCACCTGTACTAACGTGACTAATATCTAGATAGTTAAAAGTACCTGTTAATTTAAAAAATACCGGCAAACCTTCTGGTAAACTAGTTCCAGTTAAATTCCATGTTACTGTAGTTCCCTCTGCTGCATTAACAGGATTTACATTAATACCTGTTATTGAATAATTAGAGCTAGGTAATTGGGGCATTGGTCCAGAATATATTTCCGGATAAGTTTCTACTGGCATGTTTAATTGGGTTTTAATATTATCAGCCCTTTCATTTAATTCATTAAGAGCATCTAAACACAGTATTTGCAAAGCTTCATAGTCTACCCAATAATAGTCTTCATTTTCAAACTCGGCCCAAGCTTCATCCATTACTTTTACTAAAGAAGGCTCTATAGCCATAAGTTCTTGTGCTATTAAACCTACCTGTCTAACAGGAGTTCCGCCTTCTTCTACTTGGCCGTATCCAAATGATTGTCCTAATTCATTGAAATAGAAATAATAAGACTCTAACTGTTTTACTTTAGCTAAAGCAGATCCAGTAGGCCCTATATGATTAGTAAATCTAGGATCTCCTGCCCATTTTCTATTTATTAAATAACTAAATGCCATTATCTTGTTCTTTTTTATTTATTATTCTATTCAAAACCGTCTATCATTTGCAGACACTGTCTACCACCATCGTAAGGACCACTAATACGCATATACCCGCCGGAATAATATGGACGCGTTGATGAACAGAGTTCTATTGCACGACCGGATTGTCCGTACATAGTTTGCCCTCTTCCTCCTGATGTATAATAAATAGTCCCGGATGAATAAACTGTTATACTCCAAATATCTTCACTCGCGCCACCTGATGGTCCTGTAGGTCCAGTTGCTCCAGTATAACCTTTAAGACCTCTTGGTCCTTGTGGTCCTGTTCCACCACCAGATCCACCTGATGCATTTGTTCCTGAAGGCCCGTTCGGTCCTTTTGGTCCTGCCGCTCCTTGCGGTCCTCTATAAGCTGTTCCTGGAGGTCCCGGAGGTCCTGCCGAACCACCTGGTCCAGTGTATGCAGTTCCCGGAGGTCCTGGAGGTCCTGCCGCTCCACCTGGTCCAGTGTATGCAGTTCCCGGAGGTCCTGGAGGTCCTCCATCTCCGCTTAATGCCGGAAGGCTAGTACCTGCCCCACCACCGGAACCAGTATCACCTTTTTGTCCATCTTCAGCACCCATCGGTGTGAAACCATAATCACCAACAGGTCCTTTATCTCCTACAGGGCCGTAATACGCTGTTCCAGGAGCACCTTTTTGTCCTTTATCTCCTGCAGCCCCATAGTATTGAGTACCTTTTGCACCTTGAGCACCAACATCACCATGTATACCTTTATCACCAGTAGGTTGCAGACCTTTTGCACCAGGGTCACCACTTCCACCACCAGAGCCAGTATCACCTTTAGCACCTTTAGGGCTTGCTCCGACGTCTCCGTATACACCTTTAATACCTTTGTTACCTTTATCACCGACTGGTGTAGGGCCATTATCTCCCCTAAGTCCTTTATCACCAGTAATACCACGATCACCAGTTGGTCTAGGGCCTGTTAATCCGTAATTACCTTTAGAACCTTTAAGTCCTTTATCACCTATAGGTGATGGTCCCGTTGCACCTTTTTGACCAGGATCACCAAATGCGCCTTTGTTACCCTTATTACCTGTTGGCTGATAACCTTTAACACCTTTGTTACCTTTATCACCAGTAATACCTTTATCACCAGTTGGTCTAGGGCCTGATCCACCTATTTCACCCTTTTGTCCTTTTTGTCCTACAGCACCAGTTGGCTGTGGCCCCTTTGTACCAGGACCTCCTTGATCTCCAACCGGGCCTCTAAGACCTACATCACCGGTAGGCTGTTTACCTTTAATACCTTTAAGGCCTTTATCACCAATTATACCTTTTGCACCTTTTGGTTGGTTACCTTTATCACCAGTAATACCTTTATCACCAGTAGCACCTGTATCTCCTCTAACTTGAGAATCGAAATTACCAAAACCTACAGCACCACGATCTCCAGTATCACCTGCTACACCTTTATTACCAATTGGGCTATCTCCAATAATTCCGTAATCTCCCTTTTGTCCCTTTTGTCCTACATCACCTGTTGGTTGGTAACCTTTTTGTCCTTGAGGTCCTTTAGCACCTTGTGCTCCTTTAGCTCCCTTAGTTCCAACTGGAGAATCTCCAACTAAACCATATACACCTTTTTGACCAAGAATTCCTTTGCTACCTTTAGGGCTATCTCCAATTAGTCCAACATCACCTTGAACACCTTTAACTCCCTTTTGTCCAGCAGGATTACCTCCTTTAATACCTTTTTGGCCTTCGTCTCCGATTCCACCTTTAGCTCCCTTAGTTCCAACTGGAGAATCTCCAACTAAACCATATACACCTTTTTCACCGGTAATACCTTTAGCACCTTTTGGGCTAGGACCAACATCACCTGGAAGTCCTTTAATACCAGTAATACCCTTGTTACCTTTTGGCTGAGTACCTTTTTCACCGGCAGCGCCTGTTTCTCCTTTTTGTCCTATCGGAGAATCACCTATTCTACCATCACGTGCATTGTCTCCTGGTAGACCGGTAATACCCTTAATACCTTTAATACCCTTTTGGCCTTTAACACCTTTTTCGCCAATGTCTCCGTTTCCACCTTTAGTACCTTTTGGACTTGCACCAATATCACCTTTAGTACCTTTAGGGCTATTTCCAACAACACCTTTTTGACCAATGACATCTGCAGCAACGTATCTACCTTTAATACCTTTAGCACCGCCATCGCCAGCAATACCCTTGTTACCTTTATCACCGCCACCACCAAGATTACCAGTGCTACCAGTAGGTCCTTGTTGGCCTTTCGTACCTATATTACCAAATTGTGCTAGATATTCAGTTACGTCCGGAGTTTCATCTGTAACCTCTTCCATTCTAGGATAAGCCCATGTAAGACTCGCACCAGCACTATTAGCATAATAATGATATGTTCTATGTCTAAGTGAAGTTGTTGTTGATGACATAATAGCATCGCCACCTACATTACCACCACCAGTATTACCTATTCGGCCTCCATCAATTGTATAAACTCCACTTTGTTCATGTCGACCTGCACTTGTTGTTGTATTAGAAGGATAAACGTGACCTACATATAGAAACCATTGATCTTTTTCTAGATTACCAATACCTGCATAATGGAAATAAGGATTACCCTCACTATTTCCGTCGCTTATTCTTTTTACAGTAGTTCCACCACCGTTACATCCAAAATAAAATGTTCCATCAGTTCTATCTGATGTTCTTTTTACCCAAACACTAAATCTATATAATTTTCTATGATCCGCTTCGTAATAAGTACTATTCCAGCCACCATCAGCATTACCACCACCATCTGGAATTGATTTCCATAATACAGTGGTTTCATTAAAAGGCCCATTGTCTGTAAATAAAAGATTTTCATTAGCACCACCATTACGACTAAACCCCGTGGCTGAAGTATTACCTGCAGTCCATGTTGAGTAATCAAGCATGTTGTCATTATTAACACCTAATGGTCCTTGTTTACCTTGGTCTCCTAGAACTCCTTTCGGACCTAGTAAACCTTTGATACCCTTTAACCCTTTATCTCCTATTCCGCCTTTATTACCTTTAACACCTTTAATGCCTTTAGTACCCTTTTGGCCTTTTTCGCCAATAGGTTCCGCAGAACCTTTTTGACCTTTTTGTGCCACTTCACCTTCATGCCCCTTTTCACCTCGTAAGTAATCGAAGTGATCAGGATGCATGTTATCGGTAGTAAAAGCAGGGTTACCTGCGATCAGAATTTTCTTATAGTCAGCCATTTATTGCTCTTGTCTATTATTAACTACCTAATTGGTTTTCAATTGCGGTTATTTTATTATCTAAATCTTTTATCGCTTCAACTAAGATTGGCGATATTCTTGAGTAATCTACACCTAATAGAGTATCATATCCACTTACCTGTTCTGGTAATGGGAATACCAAGTCCGGGAATTGCGCCTGAACTTCTTGTGCAATTAAACCATATTGTGGAGCATTAGCAGGTAAGCCTATTGACTGACCTAATTCATTTGCATCCCATATAACACCTCTTAAAGCTTTTATCTTATTAAGAGTATTACCAATTGGTCCTTCGATAGTTTTAATTCTACTATCTGAAGCTCCTGGAGGTCCCGTAGGTCCTGGAGCACCTTTATATCCTCTAGGTCCCTGAGGTCCCGTAGGTCCTGTAGGTCCTTGCGAAGATGTTCCCGGAGGTCCTGCACTTCCTGGAGGTCCTGGAGGTCCTGCGTATCCTTTAATACCTGTGGCATTACTACCTTTAGGTCCCGGAGGTCCTGTAGGTCCTTTAATACCTGTGGCATTACTACCTTTAGGTCCCGGAGGTCCTGTAGGTCCTTTAATACCTGTGGCATTACTACCTTTAGGTCCTGGAGCACCTTTTTGTCCTTTAATACCTGGGGCATTAGCACCTGGAGGTCCCGTTGTACCTTTTGCACCTTTTTGTCCTTTTTGAGTTCCACCAGGTGAACCTTGAGGTCCTTTAGCACCAGTAGGTCCTTTTAAACCTGTGGCATTACTACCTTTAGGTCCAGTTGCACCTTTTTGTCCTTTAGTTCCAGCACTACCAGCACCACCTTGGCTACCTTGAGCACCTTTTTGTCCTTTACCACCTTGAGGTCCTTTAGCACCACCGGCACCAGTTCCACCCTTTTGTCCTTTAGTTCCAGTTGCACCTTTTTGTCCTTTTGTACCTTGGCCACCAGTTGCACCTTTTTGTCCTTTAAGACCTTGATCTCCCGTAGTACCTTTAGGTCCTTTAGAACCTTGAGATCCTTTATCACCTTTTGGACCCATAGGTCCTTTTGCACCAGTAGGCCCTTTTGTACCTTGAGCACCTTTTTGTCCTACATCACCTTTTGGTCCTTGTGGCCCAGTTGCACCTTTAATACCAGCACCACCTTTAGAACCAGCAGTACCTTTTTGTCCTTTATCACCAGCGCCACCTTGAGGTCCTTTAGCACCAGTAAGACCACGATCACCTTGAGTACCTTTAGGTCCTTTTGCACCTGTTGGTCCTTTAGTTCCTTGAGCTCCTTTTACACCAATGTCACCTTTAGGTCCTTTTGCACCTTGAGGTCCTTTAGCACCTGCACCACCTTGAGAACCTACAGCACCAGTACTACCTTTTTGTCCTTTACCACCTTGAGGTCCTTTAGCACCTTCAATACCTTGTGGCCCTTGTAGTCCAGTTTGTCCTTTTTGACCACCTGGCCCTTGACCACCCATAGTACCTTTAGGTCCTTTTAAACCTTGAGGTCCTTTTACACCAGTTCCACCTTTAGAACCAGCAGAACCCTTTGCACCAGTTGCACCTTTTTGTCCTTTAGGTCCGATTCCACCTTGTGGTCCAGTTGCACCTTTTTGACCTCTATCTCCATAAGTACCTTTACCACCTTGAGGTCCTTTTGCACCTGTTACACCTATTTCACCCTTTTGACCTTTGCCACCTTGTTGACCACCGCCACCTTGAGAACCTTGGGGTCCAGTTGCACCTTTTTGTCCTTTAGGACCAACTTCACCTTTTTGACCTACATCACCTTTAGGTCCAGTTGCACCTTTAACACCAATATCACCTTTAGGTCCAATTGCACCTTTTTGACCTTTATCTCCAATAGTACCGACACCACCTTGAGCACCTTTCTGACCTTTTTGACCAGCGCCACCTTGAGAACCTTGAGGTCCAGTTGCACCTTTTTGTCCTTTAGGTCCAATTTCACCTTTTTGACCGCCACCACCTTGTGGCCCTTGAGCACCTTTTTGTCCTTTAGTACCTTGAATACCCTGATCTCCTTGAGGGCCTTGGCCACCAGTTCCACCCTGTGGTCCTTTATCTCCTTTAGGTCCTTTATCTCCTTTAGGTCCAATTGCACCTTTTAAACCATCAGCACCTGGATTTCCTTTTGGTCCAACATCTCCTGCTATTCCAGCATCTCCAGTACCACCACCAGAACCTGTTTGTCCTTTTTGTCCTTTTTGACCTTCTACACCTTGTAAACCAACTTCACCTTTTTGACCTTTAGTACCTGTAGGTCCTGTATCACCCTTTGGTCCAATTGCACCTTTTTGTCCTTGCGGTCCTTCAGGCCCTTGTGCACCTTTTTGACCTTTATCACCCTGGCCTCCTTTAGGTCCTTTAGTACCTTGGTTACCATGAGATCCTTTTTGTCCTTTGCCACCTTGAGGTCCTGTAGGTCCTTCGGTACCTTGAGGCCCTTTATCTCCTTTAGGTCCAAGTTGTCCCTTTTGACCTATAGGTCCTTGTGGTCCAAGTTGTCCTTTTTGGCCTAAATCTCCTTTAGGTCCAACATCTCCTTGAGGTCCAAAAGTACCCTTTTGTCCCTTTTGGCCTTTATCACCGTAAGTTCCTTTTTGACCTTTTTGACCTTTATCACCTTTCATGGCACTATATGCAGTAGGGTCAAAATTACCCGCATGCAATATTATGTGTCCTTGAATAGTGGCTCCTGCCTTTAAATTCGCCATGTGTTAGTTTCTTGTTTTTGTACTTATTTTATATATCAGTTTCATTATGCTTCAGTAAAATCCCAGAAGTGTGCATCACCACCGGCTGTTAAATTCATTGGGTCTATTTCAGTTAAAAACGGAAATAGAGCTTCATGCCAAATGCTTTGGTTTTGATAAACTTCAGTTCTAATTGCAGGATTTACTCTGTTAACTCCTTCTGTCATTTGAGCTATTCTTGCGTCTACTCCTTGAGTAATTCCATGTTGAATATCTACAATTTGTCTTGCCGGATTAAATCCACTACCAAATTCATATTCACCAGCCCATTGACCAAAATACTTATCATGCCATTCAGTTACTTGTGTAGCATCCATCCAATGTGGTAAATAGAATATAGTAAACAATCTCCATTGACCATGCTCGCCATCATACGGCTCAAATGGATAATCGGAAATACTAGGACCTGTTATTGTAGTTCCCGCAGCATATTGAGTTCCATTATATCCTTTTAATATATCATTAGCAGATGTTACTAAAGATATTCTACCTGGAGCTTGAGCTGAACCTAATGTAGTAAAGTCTCTTACTCTAAGCCAACATCCTGCAACATATAATTTATTAGAATCTACCTTTATCCCACTACCAAGTTCCCAACCAAGAGATTGTTCAAATGATTGATTTGTCGTTGATTCTCTAACTTCTGTTATACATACTCCTTTTGTTTGGCTGGTTGAGTTAACTCTATATTCTCCAAAACGAATTTCATTATGTGCTCCTAAACCAGATGCACCTATACTACCACCATTGTAAAAATGATTTTGCCATTGAGTGTTTCCACTATTAGGCATATTTAATGGGTATGTATAGTTTGTATTAGCTAAATTTCTTTCGCCATCATGAAATACTTTAAATACTTCTCCTTTAGCAATGTCAAAATCTACAGGGCCTTCAGTTACGTTTAACGCATTGATATGCCATTTATGTACTGCAACATCTCTTTCTTGATCTGGATTAAAACCAGCTTTATATACTTCTAAATTTCTACCATGTACATTATCGTAAGGAGCACCTGCGCCTGCGCCACTACCGGCACTTGCAAATACGTCTATCTCTAAAGAGCCTGAACCTACATTACTTTGTCTTGTATGTAAGAACTCATATTTTTTAAATACATCAACAGATTCCATAGCATAAGTATATGTAGTACCACCATCTAATAAATTAATCTTCATAAAACCACCCCAGTGTGCAGCTCCACCATCTACTTTATTAAATACAGTAATACGTAGTTTTTCATCTTTTAAAACTCTGTCTTTTCCGGCACTATCCCATGGAACAGTTTTTGAAGCTACAGTACCACTAGTTAATCCAGTATATGAGAACGTTCCGGCACCAGTACCTGATGAAAGATCTTCGCCATAACCAGCATGTCCTATTGTACTTTTATCATGTTCTATTACTAATTGAACATTTGCATTAGCAGCCAAACCTCCAACTCCTTGTAGAGCCTCTGATAACTGACCTATGTCATTAACATTAGTAATTACTCCAGCATAACTGTAGTTTTTACTAACACCAGCAACATTCTTAGTCATCCTCCAAGATCTAAACTCAGTAAACTGAGTAATCCAATCAGGGCTAGCGTGAATAGAACCAACGTTAACAACTACAATAACACATTCTTGACTTCCGTTATACCACTCATTTAATTTTTCAGCACCCTCTGTTAAATCTTGCAATTCAGCTCTTACGAATCTAAAATCAGCTAAACGAATACCTGGAGATGTATTACCCCCATTATATGCGTTACCATTACTATAATAATTAAACTTTAAACAATAGTAACCATTTGCAAATCCGTGTGCTGCAGTATGTGATTTTGCATTAAATTCTAAGTAGCCACCAGATGTTAGGTTGCTAGTGTCAATGGATACGCCGTTTCCAGCATAATATCCACTACCACTTTTATTATTTGGCACCCATCTAATATATGCATCGTTTACTTTAGAGGTATTACCCATACCTTGTGCAGTAATCATTGTGTCAGTATAACTTCCGCCTACTGATATATTATCGTGTGTTGCCTTTCTATCTCTTGTTAAATCTAAGCTCATATTCGTGTCCTATTATCTTTGATTAAAATGTAAACCTCATTGTTGAACCATCACTAGTTATTTCTCCACCACTTCTAAATAAGTATTCTGGTGAGTTAACTAGACTTCCAACATATAATTTTCCATCTGTTGTCAAAGACATAGCACCTGAACCAGCAGCTTGACTTTCGTATTGCCATTTCCAACCTCTGCCTGCTTGGTTATTCATTTGGAATGTCATGGCATAATCGGTCAAATAACCTAATGTTTGACCTGATACCATACCAATACCATACGTTGCAGAGTTACCCCACATTCTGTATTTAGATGCGTTGTTTCCAGATGCCGCAGCAAATTGAGTTGGACCTACTAAAGAGGATCCATCAAATGTTGCATTAGCTTCACCATTAAATGGAGTAGCAGCGTTACCTGTCATAGTAACTAATCTATTATTAGTATTCCCACCGGAGATACTAACTGCTGCAGATGTACCTGAAGAACCAGATGTACCTGAAGAACCAGATGTTCCACTATTACCTGAAGAACCAGATGTTCCACTTGAGCCTGAAGTTCCAGAAGAACCTGATGTTCCACTTGAGCCTGAAGTTCCAGAAGAACCAGAAGTTCCTGAGTTACCAGAAGAACCAGATGTTCCAGAAGAACCAGAAGTACCTGAAGAACCTGAAGTTCCTGAAGAACCTGAAGTACCATTTAAATCAGTACTTAATTCCCATCCTTCACCATTCCATATATGAACTCTACCATCAGCGGTATATCCTAATTGACCTACAAATTCACCTCTACCTAAAGCAGCTAAGTTTTCTCCTGATTTAGCACCAGAATAACCAGAAGAACCTGAAGTTCCTGAAGAACCTGAAGTTCCTGAACTACCAGATGTTCCAGAAGAACCAGATGTTCCTGAAGAACCAGATGTTCCACTGTTACCAGAAGAACCAGATGTTCCGCTTGAGCCTGAAGTTCCTGAAGAACCAGATGTACCATGGTCACCATCAATACCTGAAGAACCACTTGTTCCTGAAGAACCACTTGTTCCTGAAGAACCAGATGTACCACTGTTACCAGAAGAACCAGATGTTCCACTTGAACCAGATGTTCCTGAACTACCAGATGTACCTGAAGAACCAGATGTACCAGAATCACCAGTCTCACCCTTATCCCCTTTATCACCAGTTGCAACTAATGATATAACAACATCGTCTCCGTTTGCAAATGGACTAGCAGCAGAACCACCAGTGTTTGATAAATCTAATAATCTCCACCATCTACCTTGGTCTGTTAAATCACCTACTGCAAATAATAAGTAAGTATCTGCATCGAATTTTTTAGAAATTCTAATATGAGCTTTTACTCCTGAAGTAACAGCATCCATTGTCTCCATAATAGATTGAATAGATCCGTTAGAATCATCAGTTTCAGCAATATAAATTGCAGTTGCTGTATTTTGTATAGTTGTGTTTAATCTTATTCTACCGTCTGCTGGTTGTGCATTTGAAGTTGCAGTTGCAAATGTATAATCAAATGAAGCTCCACCAAAGTTACCGTCAGCACCAGAAGTTCCTGAAGAACCAGATGTTCCACTTGAACCAGAAGTTCCTGAAGAACCAGATGTACCAGAAGAACCAGATGTACCATCCGAACCTGAACTACCTGAAGTTCCGCTTGAACCAGATGTTCCTGAAGAACCAGATGTACCATCCGAACCTGAACTACCTGAAGTTCCGCTTGAACCAGATGTTCCTGAAGAACCAGATGTTCCACTTGAACCAGATGTACCATCCGAACCTGAACTACCTGAAGTTCCTGAAGAACCAGATGTTCCACTTGAGCCAGATGTTCCTGAGCTACCTGAAGTACCATTTAAATCAGTAGTCTCTTCCCATGCTTCACCAGTCCATATATAAACTAGGCCATCAGCAGTAAAACCTACTTGACCTATAAATTCACCTCTACGTAATCCTTCTTTATCCGGACCTGATATAGCACCAGAGTAACCTGAAGAACCTGACGTTCCACTTGAACCAGATGTTCCACTTGAACCTGAAGTTCCTGAAGAACCTGAAGTTCCTGAAGAACCTGAAGTACCATCAGCACCATTTATACCAGAACTACCTGAAGTTCCTGAAGAACCAGATGTTCCGCTTGAACCTGAAGTTCCTGAAGAACCTGAAGTACCTGAAGAACCAGATGTACCATCAGCACCATTTATACCAGAACTACCTGAAGTTCCGCTTGAACCAGATGTTCCTGAAGAACCAGAAGTACCTGAAGAACCAGATGTACCATCAGCACCATTTATACCAGAACTACCTGAAGTTCCAGAAGAACCAGATGTACCTGAAGAACCAGATGTACCAGCTGCACCATCTTCACCAGCAGGTCCCATTTCACCGTCAACACCAGAAGAACCTGAAGTTCCTGAAGAACCAGATGTTCCTGAAGAACCTGAAGTACCATCGGCACCTTTACCACCGTCAATACCTGAAGAACCAGATGTTCCTGAAGAACCAGATGTTCCATCTATTCCTGAAGAACCAGATGTTCCTGAACTACCCGAAGTTCCATCGGCACCATCAAGCGGGGCTGCAGTGTTTTCCCATTTACCGGTTGAAGAGTTATATGCTAAATAATCACCGTTTTGAGCGGATGTTAGCAGTATCTCTTGTATTTGTTTTAATTTAAGTCTAGACATTTAATACGTTTGTATTTTTTTAGCGTTATATTATATATCTTTTTAGTATTCTACTACGGCAGTATCTAAAGAGAAGTTAATATTATTTTTTTGCTAATTCAATTAAGTTTTCTACATTTTCGTTTGCAACTAGCAAACAATAGTCTCCAGCAACATCTGGAACCTTGACAAATTGTATATTTGGTAATTCACCTGCATGAAATTTAAATTTATTAAATGCGGCATGAGTAGACTGTTGCCATGCATGAATATGTAGATCTAACGATGTTATTTGATTACCTGCACACCAAACATCCAAACTACCTTGTTGTAAAGATAGCGGTGGAATTGCGTGATTTATTGCAATATCATGTGCATATAAAGCAGTGACACCCTTATACCAACCTGGCCAAGTACCATTGCCATTCGGAAATCCGTGATTTAATAGCCATTTAGTAACAGTTAATTGTAAGTTAGAAATTCCAACAACTGTTGCTGTACTTCCTAATATACTTGCACCAGTATGTGAGTGTCCTCGATAATTTAAACCTAAGCCTTTAGATATTATCCTAAGTTTTTCTTGGATTAAACTAGAAGTCTCTAGATCAGAAGCATACGTTCCAATTCCAACATAGACTTTATCTTTCCATGGTTTAAAATCTGCAAAATATTTTGTTAAAAAAGTATCACAATCAGTCTTAAATAAGAAGTCATATTTGTTTACAATTTCTAAATTAGCTTCATCTTGAAACATCCCATAAGAATTAATAAAACCATACTCAATATCAGTTGGTTCCATTTCAATAAACTTGACATTGTCATGGCTAAATTCAGATTTTACTCTTTCTATTATAGATGGGTTAGTAAAGACTAACATATCCCAAGTATTATTTATGGACCACATTAACCACGACTTATACAGCCATCCAAATTCTACTACATTCTTTTCAGAATCATCGATATAAACTACTATTGCATTCTTATTCATTATTTATATACGTTTGTTTTCCAGTCATATTCTAGACTGAGATTATGTTTATTTTCGCCGGCACGCAGGTTCTCTAAGAGCTTCTGGTATGTGTCCACTAGATCCTCGTTGTAAACTGTATATCTTGTTAGTACTTCTTCGTTCTTTTCGTTATACGCGTCTATGTTGTTATCATGATTGTCTATAACCCACTTTAATAGCTCGGCACCTTTTTCTGCCTCAAAGTCAGGATAAAAGTAACCTGCATCTTTAATCATATCTGCATTGTGTATTAAAGGAAATTGTAAATACATTACATCTAGGTATGCGTAGTTAAGTGGATTTTCCCACTGATGTGATATTACAATATCTGTCATCTTTGATAATATGAAATGGATTGGGAATCTATGTTGTACTGCTAATAAAGTTCCATTATCTTTATTTTTCATTTCAGTTAAAAGTAGTTTAGATATAAACTTTCGCCATAAAGAATTTTTATATAAACCACTAGCGCTAATTATATTTAGCTTTTTAAATACATCACCACCATTATGTAAATATTGTTCAGCAATTAACATAGGTATCATACTGAATTTTACCACGTTTAAATTTGGTTCAAATATAGTTAATTCTAAATCTTCAGTCTTTTTACCAGGTTGATAAACAGGAATATCATCGGTCTTTTGCATTTCATTGCCATTTTCATCTACAATCATTCCACCATATTGACTTTCAATCTCATCAATAAACATTGGGTCCCAAACAAATGGAACTGCAAATACCTTTTCTTTTGGCAGTCTATGTAAAATAGAATAGTAATCTTGATTTTGATAACCTTGTTGAGGAACATACCATACCTCGTCTATGTTTTGATTAAATGTAACACCAATCTTATCTACCTCTTCGCCCGCTTTGTGTATCATATTTTCCATGTCAATAACATAGTTATTTCCACATGCATATTTAATTACACGTTTATTATGTCCAGTTAATTTAAACTTACTAACCTCTTCTGGCCCGATCGCTACTCCTAATAAAATTAAAACATCACAACTCTTTGCTGTTTGAAAATAATCATAAATTGGGAATTTCTTAGTGTCCCATACAACTTCATCATCATTTAATCTACCAGATTTTGATCTAGCAACAGTCTTATTAGTATCTAATAAAACTGCTTTATTTCCTGTTTTTTGTAAAGCATTCATTAAAAAAATGGCATTAAGCTTAATACCGTTAATCCACATACTTTCATTAGGTTTTTTAAGCCCTAGGGTTATTCCTATTTTCATAAATTTATATATAATTTTAGCTATATCATATATATCTTGCAAACAAAAAAAGGTCCCCGAAGGGACCTTTTAAAATTTACTTAAATTAGATAACTAATTACGCTCTAATACCAGTCACATAAATGTGATCATTTGCTTCAAGGTCGTAACCAATGTTAACTAGGCTAAATGTTCTTCCATCAGCAGTTGAGTAACCATCACCACTTTCACCTAGTAATGGGTGAATGTTATGTCCGTTAATAAATACTAATAGATCCTTAGTTGGTCTATTATCTACTGCATTCGGAATTGTGAACTCAGTTCTAGAAACCATTGTTCCCATTTCGTGCCAGTGTAAGTGGTTGTTAGCATTTGCTTCAACACCATCTTCTATTACACTAACTCTAGCGTCAACGCTAGTTTCTAAACTATCAATGTCAGATTCAACATCTTCAAATCTTAAATCAGAAGATACGAAATCAGAGTTAGTTGATGAAATCTCAGTGCTTAATGCAGTAGAAATTGCAGTAATAGTTTCAGATGTTCCCATCGTCCCTAATACTAGATCAATAGATGATACATCGTCATCAGTTGCTTCAATCTCAGCTGATAATGCATCAGAAAGAACAACGTCTAATGAACTGTTTCTAGAAACAACCCCTTCTATAGATGCAATTGCAGCTGTTAATGCTCCACCGTCAGCAGTATCTAAACTGTCAACGTAAGAGATAACTTCAGCGAATTGATCTAAGTCAGCGTCACTACCTGCTAAGATAGCAGATACAGCGTCACTTACAGCTTTTACGTCTACAGATCTAGTGTTTTCTTCAGTAGAAATTCTAGCGTCAATAGAAAGAACTTCGTTAGATAACTCAGCGTCAGTAGCAACTGATGCTAATAAATTATCAATTCTTACAACGTCAGAATTTGTACTTGAAATCTCAGTGCTTAATGCA
>Ga0181407_1000058_pt1 | contig 32485 bp, 30 predicted proteins | sample 30SPOviralmetaG_FD_130136 | JGI IMG/M metagenome (GOLD analysis project Ga0181407, IMG submission 130136) | Marine viral communities from the oligotrophic San Pedro Time Series (SPOT) site, San Pedro Channel, CA, USA - 30 SPOT_SRF_2012-01-26 | ecosystem: Environmental > Aquatic > Marine > Strait...
AAAAGTTGCTCTTTAGCTGCAATTTGGCGAGACATCTGCATAGCTGTGCCGACTGATGCGAAGAAACCGGTAACCGCTTTAAGCGGGTTCGGCAGACTTAAGTTTTTTAGTGCGAGAGTGGTCATTTGTTAATTCCTCGTGTTTCGTGATTGAAATTTTACGAGGCCGCTTTTCTTCCGGAAGGACAACTTCAAGTCCGACAGTTAAGATTCCATCCGTTAGATCAGCTCCAGTGACTTCTGTATATTCAGACAGTCTAAATGACTTATTCCAGTTTCGAGCACTAATACCTTTATGAACATATTTGCTTTGTTCTCTACGTGCAGGTCTATCACCCTTAATAGTAAGGATATGGTCCTTCACTTCTATATCAATATGTTCTTTTGTGAATCCGGCCACAGCCATTTCAAGAGTATATTTCATCTCTCCTTCTTTGACTACATTATGTGGTGGATAGGTATCCTTCGCATGTAGATGGATGTTATCCAACTGATCGAAGATGTGGTCGAAACCAAGAAATGCGTTTCGCGGAAATGCGAATGTTCCAGTCATATTTTCCTCCTATTGACTAGCAAGGTTTAATGAGACCCGTAAACGGCGTCTCTATACTATATATAATATTTTCTACTTATTTCCAATATTATATTTTGGACACAACTCCCATTGTGTCTTTTCCTTAAAAGGAATTATTTTAATCTGTCTCATTGGTGCTAGCGGCTCTACCTTAGCATTATCTTCGATTGAGATAAGACCCCAATCAGACATAAGTTGAGCTATTGTGTTTCGCCTAGCAATATCATTTTCTTCTAAGTTTGATTTTTTACCATCAAGTAAAAAGAGCTCTTTGAAATGTACAATAAAATATCTACCTTGCTTATGCAATATATGGCAAGATTGAAAGAGCTTACGATCTTTACGAGATGCTACACCAATACGTGTTAATGTTTCACGAACCTTCAAAAAATCATCTGGTTCATTAAGAGTTACCTCTAACATAGAGGTTGGGGTCCATTCAACTAAGTTATTTTCGTCCACCTTTTGTCACCTTCTTTTCGAGTGCATTTATCTGTTCAGGTGTGAGAAGGGACAAGGCTTGGCGTGCTTTTTCATTGCTGTAACCATAATATTCCTTGACTACTTCCACATCACTTGCGGTCTGTGGCTTGAGCCATTTAGAGAACCGCTTTTTCTTTCTAACTATATTTATATAAAAGTCGAATTGTAAGCGGTGATCAAGGTGGGCATGCTGATTCATTTCATTTGCCATGAGTACAGTATCTTGAAAGTATGATAGACCACGGTTAACCATAAACGGGTTGTAACCTTTCTCTGCAATGTCATCTACCATAATGTCATTCTTAGTATCATTAATAGCAGTAAGATATTCAAATGGATTCATTAGTAACCACCACGTTGTAGGAATCTTAGACCAGCATAAACACTTACACCAATGATAATTATACCGGCAGCGTCAAGAAAAAAGCTTGCACCAGCAGCACACATCATAGCTAGAATAAAACTAGTCATATCTGATCTTCTTTGTGTAGGTGATTGATCTACACCTTCATCACTAAATAATAATTTACTTATGTTCCCCATAGTTCTACACCTCCACCATAACTATCTAAGTCTAATTGTTCTTCTAACATTTCACGTGTAAAGTCAAGTGTTTGAACTTTATTTAGATGTGTTTTATTCCAGTATAATTGTGGTACTGTTTTGTGGTTATTCAATCGAAGAAACGCCAGTGCTTGTACGTTTTCTTTGATGTTTACCACATCATACTGATAACCCCAACCCGAAAGTTTCATTTTCATAACATCACAATATTCACAATTATGCTGTGTGTAAAGTGTTAATTTAGGTGAACTGGACATTAGCCATAACCTCCGTAAGACATGCAACAACATTAAGTTCGTGGTCTGCAACAAAAGCATTCTTGTATTGGTAGTCAGCAAGAATAAGAACTATTTGAGGAATCGATTGCGGTGATACTTTATCATTCATTCGATCGTATATAGCTCGAAAGATTGCAGATGCATCTGTATCTATATTATTGACAACCCAGGCACGCATTTTCTTGAAGTCTTTATTTTTCAAATGAGTAAAAAGATCATCGAAGTTTTTATCGTTGAGGTTAACCAATATAGACGAATCAATACGTACACCACCGGATGAATGCCTTTGCAATTCACCAAGTACTCTGCGCCAATCAGGTGCAAATTTCATAATCAGTTCGGCGAGAACTTTACTATCAAAAGATACTTCTTCTTTGTATAGGATATTCGCTGCGCGGTCCATGAACTCACCGCACAGTTGTACCATATCTTTTTTGGAAGTATTGAATTCATACACACCACATCTTGAGTGGAGTGGTTCAATGATTCGATTCTTAAAATTACATGTAAGAATAAATCGACAATTGTTTGAGAACTCTTCGATAAAACCACGGAGAGCTGGCTGAAACGATTGTGGATTGAGATAATCTGCCTCATCAAGTATGACAACCTTGTAGCCACCTTGTAATGAAACAGTAGAAGCGAACTGCTTGATTTTAGTTCGCAGTGTATCAATATTGCCTTCTTCGGAACCGTTAATGACAATGTAGTCGAGGTCTAGTGATTTACACAGAGCTCGAGCTACAGTTGTCTTACCGAGTCCGGCGGTACCGGTGAAAAGCATGTTTTGCAACTCACCGGTGTCCACCATCTTCTGGAAGGTATTCTTAAGTGACACTGGTAAGATAGTGTCAGCAATAGTTTGCGGGCGATATTTTTCAACCCATAGAAATTCAACAGACATTTACAAATCCTCATAACAAAAAATAATTATACCACATATTCACGGACTTGTAAAGGCTTATTCATCATCCTCCATTGCTTTTTCTTGTTGGATAGTTTCAACCAACTGAATGACTTGTACAGCGTCATCCCTTAGCTTACCAATGGTTGATAGTTCTTCGCCTTTAAACGCGCCACGTTGAGTCATGGCATCTACGATGGCAACCGAAGAACGAGACACCTGATTAGCAAGTGTCATAAGGTGGTCCATCTTATCTGGTTCATTATCTGACATATTATACTCCGTACGTTGATGTCTTTTCTAGTGCAATCCAATATTGAACGTTCATTTCTTTATGAGCAAAACGTGTAATTAACTTTGAGGATATTTCCACATCGTAATCACCGGGTAGGATCTTAAGATTAGCAATACTCAAAATAAAATTAAACTTTGCTTCGTTATTATACTCACCATCTACATCGATCGAATACACATTAGATGTTGAGTTCTGGTTATCAACCACAGAAAGACTTAGTACACCACCTTCACCAGTGATTGACACTTCACTATGACCAAGAGTGGATGCTGCTCTCTTAATCTTGTTCAGTGTATCGTTAGTCAGTGTAAACTTAACATCCGGTGTCGGCATGTTAATATCTTTTTGCGGAGCAGTCAATGTTTCTTCTGGTGAGAAGAAGTACTTGACTTTAGATCTACCAGTCGAATCACCAATAACTACATGCTCTTCAGCAAACTTAAGTCGTGGTTCATCAACTAGAGATAAGACACCAATGAATTCATTAAGATCATAGATGCCAAAGCTTTGTGGAAACTCTGCTTCGACTACAGCGGTAGCCAAAACATTACGAGCTTCAGAGATAGTCTTAATTGTGTTACCTTCTTTGATCAACATGTTTTGGTTGATGCCAGAGAAGTTTTTTAATACAGACAACGTGTTTTCATTCAATTCCATAATAACCTTCCATTCCAATTATCAGTATATTATACCACAGATAGCACTGGTTGTACACTACTTTTTACCATCTTACTAAAGTTTTTATCTTTGACAAATTCAATCTTGTTATTGAACCTGCCGTCGAGTATTTCGCCTTTGTGAGATATGACAAAAACATTTGTATCATCGCCAAGAGTATATAGAATCTTAATAAGATTTTCTACACCTTCGTGGTCAAGTGATGAATCAAACGTTTCATCGAGCAATAACAAATTAGTGGCAACCGAGTTCTTCATCTTAGCAATCTGTCTCCAAGTAAACAGAAGTGCCAAATCAATTCTTTGTTTTTCACCTTCACTAAATGAGTCATATGTAAACTCATCTCTATGTCTTGACCGAATCGTTTCTTGGAATGATTCGTCAAGGTTGAAATGCACGAAAAAATCGAGCACTTGTAGATACTGGTTAACGAGCTTATTTATCACAGGCAAATATTGCTTAATAATTTTTGTCTTGATGCCAGTGTCTTTCAACATTTCGTGGATAACATTATTATAACTAAACTGGTCTGACAGTTTTAGTTTATGTTCCATCATATTATTCTTGTCTGTATTATACACAGACAAATCTTCTCTGGCTTTATCTAGATCTACAGAGACTTCTTTATCCAAAAACTTTTGGAATTCTGCGATATCTCGTTGGAGTTTCGAAATCTCTTGCGAGTTGGCAGTGAGTTGATGTACCCGATCTCGAAGCGTTGAAAGTATGCGAGTCTGCTCATCAATCTCCGATTCCACGCCCTGGCCTTCAACTCCGATTTGCTTGAGCGCTGCCTTCCCCCTATCCTGAGATTCCTTGGTTGTGCGTAAAATCTCATGTTTATGGCCGTCTGAAATGGCTTGGTCGCATACGGGACACGCCTCATTCTCTTCGAAAAAGGTGATCCGCTTACCGATGTCGCCGAGACGCGTTTGCCTATCTTGACTTCGGAGGAGTAGGTCCTGCTTCCTATCCTGTAGCAATCGCAACCTTTGTTCGGTTTCTGATACAGATTCATCGAGTCCGACGCTAAGCTCACTATTCTTAGCCTGTAGTTCATCGATGAGATTCTGCGATGCTTGAATCTTAAGTTCATATTGGTTCCTACTTTCATTTGTAAGAGCTGTAATATCTGTAATGTATTTTGTTTGTGTTTCGATTTTGTTTTTTATAATATCAATTTGGTAGTTAACGTCTTTTATATTTTCTTTGAGTTGTGCGTTTCTTTCTCGTAAAATAATATTCATCTTAGAGAAAACATTAATGTCCAGAAGATCCTCGATCACTTCTCTCCTGATACCAGCTGGCAGTTGCATGAATGGGATAAATGAGGAGCTACCCAATACTACAACCTGATGAAAGCTTTTGTGGTTCAGTTTTAAGATATTCTGTTCAAGGATCTTCTGGTACTCTTTTGCATGTGATGACTGGTTTATCATCACATCATTCTTCCAAATCTCAAATACGTTTGGCTTTATGCCTCTACATATCTTAAACTTGTTTCCACCAACATTAAACTCAACTTCAACTAAACAACCTTTATTGTTAATTGAGTTAATAAGTTGGTCTTTCTTAATATTACGGTGTGCTTTACCAAATAGACTAAATGATAACGCGTCAAGCATTGTAGATTTGCCAGCGCCATTGTGACCAACTACAAGCGTTGTTTTATCGTTATCCAAATCTATTTCAGTAAATGTATTTCCGGATGATAGAAAGTTTTTATAACGTATAGTCTTAAAATTAATCATGCAATCTCTAAAGCCTGTGCTTCTGTCATAAGTTCACGCATCTGGATCTTGATTCGATCTTTATCTAAGTCAGTATCCACAGCATCTATATATGTATCAACAATTTCTTGTGTATCATCAAAGTTTATGTTATCATCTATTCCAACATTTTCGCCAACAAACTCGTTGAAGTTCTCAGCAATCTTGAGTTCATGTATATCCTGATTCTGTATACGATCTATAAACCTATCGAATATAAAAGAATCTGTCTTGTTCACTACTACGACCTTGACAAACTTACCATCAAGGTTTGTTACGTTATAGTTATTATAATCCATTTCGTTGTCATTGTAAAGGATTTTATGAAATAAAGTGTAAGGATTAAGCACTTTTTCTATTTCACGGCTTTCAGTATCGATAACATGAAAATATTTTGGATCGTGAGCATCCGACCAGAAGAATTCCATTTGGCTGCCAAGATACCAGATATTATCTCTACGAGAAGCAACATGGTAGTGGCCTGTCAAAACCATTTCAAAACGAGAAAAAGTCTTGTGATCCATGCCATGTGTATTCTTAATGCCTCTCATTACTTCAAACCCATTAAGTTCCAAGTGACTACCGAGCCAGTCTGCTTCACAGGTAGAAATAAACTTCATAGACTCTTCGTAGTTCTCGTTATTAATCCAAGGCAGCATTGCTATCTTTAACGAGCCGTATTCCAATACGGTAGGTTCCATGACAATGTGTATCTCATTCATATAATGACCAAGACATTCTTTTAGAGAATTCAAATCATTTGTATTCTTGAAATACGTATCATGATTCCCGGGTATAATATCCATCTTCATACCATACTTGCGTAGAGGATCTAGAAAATGTTTACGATTATGATTTAGCGCTTTGAAGTTTACAAATTTCCTGTGGTCATAATAGTCGCCCAGGTGTATGATTTGTTCGATTCCGTTTTCTCGACAGTAAGGAAAAAAGATTTCTGAGTAAAAATCTGCTGCATTTTTGAGAAATATTTCGGAAGAGTTACGTATACCGCAATGTGTGTCATTTAATACTGCTACTTTCAAACTAAGAACTCCGATAAATTCGAATCAGCTAGGCCGGCTTTTCTTTTCTTTTTTTCTTGCATAACTAAATCTTTAACTTCTGCATCATGGTGTCTTACCTTTTCGATACGTGATCTGAGTGTATCTACAAAGGCATCCATAACCTGTGCTGACATTTCATCACCATGCTCGTTTGAAATAAAGTTTTCTATTCCAGACTTGGTGAGATATTTTAGTTTAATGTCTTGCTGTTTCTTTTCTTTCGCAATCCTTCGAAGGAAAGCGTACCAAACTATCTGTGTAAAATACGCAAATGCATTTGGCTTACCTGTTCTTGTAGCTGCTTCAATATTGTAATTTTCAATTGCCTTCAAACAATTCTCGACTCCGTCCATCACCATTTCTTCGCGATATGTGTAGCGAATAAAATTAGCTTTGTGAGACAAACCTTCAGCGATTCGTAAGAAGCACTGAGCAATATAATCTGGTACGACCGGTAAGACGTTCATGTTTTCTTTGGCTTCTCTTACAGTCATAACATAATCCACGACTGCTTGAGAAAACTCTGCATTATTTACATAGTGAATGCTAGCCCGTTTTTGTCTGGCCATTTTACATCCTTTCATTTTATAGTAGTATTATATCATATTTTCACTAGAATGTACATATCTAATATTTGCATTGAAATTAAAATTTAATGGTGTACAACATGCACTTTTTATGGTATAATATATTATCTATTAAGGGGGGCGGATATCTAGTGCATGGTGCCTTTATCGTTTTTAGGTCTAAACTGTATAATTTTAGGATCACTTGAATCTACGACGTCGTCATTAGCAGCCCCAAACTTTTTCTCTAAAAACTCATCCATTTCTTGTTCTGTCATGTCTTTAATTATATCAGCAATCTCATTCATATCCATGCCAGCTCGTTTCAACTTATTATATTTGTCTACCTCATCCAAGGATTTAACATAATGCATCATAACTGTTTTAGAAGGAGTAGCCTCACCAACAACATGTACAGAATTTAATGAACTTAATTCGTCAACATCATCTTGAAACGAAAGCCAAGGTTTAAATGTGTAGTACCTGACGTTTTGTTCGAAGTCATCTACTACAATAATTTTCATGACTTTACGCACAATTATATCCGGCGTATCGTCGTCACCGTGATCAACAACTTCGGCAATGATTTCATCGCGATTGGTTAGCTTGAATTGTCTAAATTCTCCGGCCATCACTTAATCTCCACCTTAATTGTTTGATACTGAAACTCTTCTTTTTGGTACATCTTCAACCTTTCAAAGGAATGTAATAATGAAAAATTCTTTTTAGTCTTCCAGCTTAAATCGTCTGATATATCGTAGAGCTCCGTAACTCTACCGTCGTCACTTTTTCTTAAACCTCTACCTATACTCTGCAACACTCTTATCTGCGATTTACTTGGTGATGCAAATATTATATTGTGTAGGTTCCTAATATTTATCCCTGTTGAAAAGGTACCGAGTGAAGCAACTGTAATAGAATCTTTTTGTTTTTCCACTATGCCACGTATTGCTTCTCTATCTGTGGTATCTGTTTCTCCTGCAACAAAGAATACTTTCCTTCCTTCTTCTACCTTTCTATCTATTAAATCAAAAAGGACCTTACCGTGCTGTTCTACTCTTTGAAACAATACCAGTGTATTACCATTAAGGCTCGTGGCTAGGTTTCGTATGAATCGATTCCTGGCTTCATGGCGGACAATGTACTCGATCTCATCCTGATATGTTCGTTTACCAAACTCCTTACGTACTTCTTCTGCATAATCAAGTACGACTCTTTTAATTTTGAGCTTGGCGAGAGTATCGTTATCCTGTAAGGACTTGGTTGAGGTAACGCGGTATATTGCTCCGAAGAGACCTTGAAGTGCCAACTCATGTGTTTGACTTCCATCGAGTGTTCCTGTGGTTCCATATCTATACTCCGCTTCTGTTGCTTTGTTCATAATAGACATTAAAGACTTTGACTTAAATCCATGGCACTCATCACCGAATATTACGCCAAACTTTGCAAACCATTGCCTAGGCAGTTTATATATCGATTGCCACGTGCTAATTATAATTCTTTTATTCGTTACTTTATCCTTACCAGAATATATCCTATGGACCATGTTATCCGAGTCCATACCGTATTCCTTAAAGTCATTCGTTAATTGTTCAACCAATGAGGTAGTCGGTACAATAATCAATGCACTCTTATCGTGGTTGTGGAGGTACCATCTCATAAGTGCGTATATGATAAGTGATTTACCCGATCCAGTAGGTGACAATAAAATCGCGCGTTTTCGATGTACGCCTGTTGACACAGCATCGAACTGGTAGTCACGTATTTCATAAGGTAGATTAAGTCTTTTGATAAATGAGTAGAGTTCTTCTACATCTACTTTGTTGTATTGTTCTACTTCACCATACTTGTCATCGTCATAACAAGCGAGCTCGTATCCACGTTGTTCTACAAATTTAAGTAAGTGTAAATATAAGCCGGCTGGTAGTTCGCCGGTGGATATATTATACAGACGAATCTTTCCATCCCACATTCTATTGCGGAATGCCGGCATGAATTTGTAACCGGGTACATAGAACGAGAAAAACTCGTTGAGTTCTTGTGCTACACCTGATTCACAATCAACATGCATATTAGCATGATTTAAAAGCCTGACTCGAATTGTTTCCACTTAATCATATTTCCAATAGTTTGATGTCGCCAATTGACATTTGAAATTATTTCTGTTAATGTATCTATTACATTCTTATAGTATTGTATTTTCAATTCTGATTCTTGTATTTCAGGATCGGTATCATAGTAATGATCCATCTCACCTTTTAGAATCTTCAATCCGTTGAACGGATCTGGATCCCAGCCTTTCTCTTCCATTTCTTCTTGAGACATCTTACCGTTATACCAAAGCCACTTATCTTTCAACAGCTTTTTCTGCTCAAACTCAGTCTTCTTGAGTTGAAGCTTGTATGTCGATATAAGTTCTAGATATTTTGCATGCAAGAGAGGAGCTTGCCGCGATGCTTCGTCTAGTTTATTCGCATCAATATTACAATCTTTAGCCCACATTTCGTGGATGCTTTTCAAATCAATCATCATCTACTCCGTACAGTATTATATATTATTATACCACAGAATGGAGTAAAAGTACACTATTCGAATACATAAGCTCTTGGGTAATAAGTTGGATCCCATGTAGCATTTCCTTGAGAGGCTAATAAGCTATTACCTTCCAAACATAAGCCAACACCAAAGTTTCCGTTTTGAACGCTTGTAAAGTCATCGGCTGATTTACCTAATGTGAATTCTAATGATCCGTCAGATATTTTATAAACGTATATAACACCTGATACGCCACCACCGGCCAAACCACCACCGCCACCGTTATCTTCTTTAAAGTTCGATACATAATAATGTGTGTCACTTATTTCGACATAGAGACCAAAATTACCATTAGTAATAGCAACAGGTGCTGCATGTGATCTTACTTGAGTTACATTAGCCCAATTATCTGATGTAGTGTAAAGAAAGACTTTACCAGCACCACCTGCTCCAGTATCTTCACCTGGTGCACCTATAATAGCATAGTTACCTTTTAGTGCTACACCGCCACCAAACTGATCGTAATTAGATCCAGAAGCTTGTTCTGGGTTGGCAATTGTTTTTACTAATGATCCATTTGTTGTATTATAAATGTATGCTTCTCCTCTTTGAGTAGTGCCTCCATCTTTTTCTGCAGTAATAAATCTACTAATAGATTCGTCCACACTAATATCGACTCCAAAATATCCACCTGATCCTGGAGTAGTTATTACGTAATTTTGATTGCCATTTGAAAGAGCAAAACTTCTAATATATCCGCCGTTGTGGCCTATGTATATATTCGAATCAGTCATTTGTATATCTGACCAAGTCCCCGGCCAAGCTTGAGTAGTAGAACCCCCGCTTAGTTCACTATATTGGTGATCCCATGCCAATGAACCATCACTAATATTAAATACCCTCAATTGGCCCTGTGAAGTACCTCCATTACCTTGTTCACCTATAGCATATTTACCGGCAGTTGTGTTAACAGCAACTTGTTGTCCGAGAAAAGAATAATGTGTTTGAACATGAGTTCTTATTGCTGTTGAGCCAGAACCTGTGTAACTGTAAAGATATGCTTTACCTTTATTACTATCATGGGCTGGTGCGCCAATAATTATATGTCCGGAACTAATATCAAGACTAGAAAAGACACTAGTACCACCACCTTGGCTGGTGTTTCCCCATTTAATCAGCCCACTTTCACCCTCAATATAAAATAATGGATTGCCACCAGATGGACCAAAAGATAAAGTAAATGTATTTTGAACTGATGCTACACTGATTCCATCGCTTGCTTTAAATGTTAACGTAGCTGATCCGTCAGATCCTAAGGTAGCGGCTGAATCTGCAGTTCGTGGAGTAATAGTTACTACACTTGAATCTCTCGAAACAGTGGCAAACTTAAATAGATCTCCACCCGATTCAAGACTTAGTTCTGGTGTAGTGCCATCAGAGTCGGCAGCTGTCATTGTAACAGTAGTTGCTGACCCCGGCGTAAGGGCAATTGTTCCTGTACTACTTAATGACAAGGTTGGAGTTGCGTTGATAGATGCAACATTATACCAGCCTGAACCATTGGAAATGTATAGTCTTTTATTTGAAGTAAGATAAGCTTGCTGGCCTGCTGATAAGCCAGTCATGGGCAATGTACCAAGAGAATCATAGACCGTCACGCCTACAGTACCTATAATATTGCTAATGTTCGCAGAATCAGTAACAGTAACGGCGTCGCCATCGAGCAATGATACACGGTCAGGATTTAATGCTTCTGATCTTCCGACCATCATTGCAAAATCTCTAGCTTTAGTCATCTACAAATTCCTTACGATAAATAGTTCACGTAAACTGCACCAGCATTTGAATTGGTTGCAGTTTCTGTATATGCACCTGCGATTATAATCTTTCCATCATTACTAATTGAAACACCATCACCGAAACGTCCTACTTGCTGTGAAGCTTGTCTTAACTTTACCTGTTGAGCCCATGTACTACCACTAGTATTTTTGAATACGTATACTGCACCTGATGTACCAGAACCACCGCCGTCAACACCGAAAGCTGTAATGGCAACATGTGATCCATCTGCACTAATATCAACACGCCATCCAAACTGATCGTTTACTGCAGGATCACTGGCAACAATTTTTGCGTCTTGTGACCAAGATGTACCTGTTCTTTTGAAAATATAAGCTGCACCTGAGTTTGAACCACCGGTGTCTTCTTGATATGCTCCTACAATAGCTACTGTTCCATCTGTACTATTAATAGCTACATCATTGCCAAACTCATCATCTAATCCTATATCACTCGAAACTATTCTAGCTTCTTGAGCCCAGCTAGTGCCTGTTCTTTTGAATATGTATGCAGCACCATAATCTTCACTGTTTGACGAATTGTCCTCTTTCCAAGCTCCAAAAATAGCTCGAGTTCCATCAACATCTATGTCGCATGAATTAGCAAATTGTTCAGAGGTTGTACCTCCAGTTGCAGTTAGCTTTGCTTGTTGAGCCCACGTATGAGTACTACCTTGGTAATATATATATGCCGCTCCTGTATTCGAACCATCCATTGGTGAACAACCTATGATATAATTTCCGTCACCACTGATACCTACAGATCTTCCATGTCTATCGTAGTTTGCTTTGTCTGATGCAGTCAAAGTCGGACTACCAGATGCATTACTCCATGTAGATCCTGATCTTGTTCTTACAACTAGTTCACCACGAGTATCGCCTCCTTGAGCCGCAGAAGGTTTACCAGCAACTATAATTGATCCATCATCACTTATCGCGCAATCACCGGGATTGCCAGCATCTCCCATGCTGCCTTCTGTATTTTTATATTCTCGTGTCCAACTATTAGTTGCACCTTGATAAACTTCAAGTTCGCCACCGGTTGCAGACATGACTACAAACCTAGTGCCGTCTGAGTTAATGTCATTACGAATACCGAAGTAATCGTATGCTGTACCATCAGGATTCGGGATTCTGTGTTGAGCTGTAGTGCCGGTCCAGTCGGGACCAAAAGATAGTGTAAAAGTATTTTGAACTGAAGCAACGCTGATACCATCACTTGCTTTAAATGTCAATGTGGCTGAACCGTCTGAACCTAATGTAGTAGCAGAATCTTCAGATCGAGGAGTAATAGTAACTACTGATGAATCTTGTGATATTGTGGCAAACTTGAATAGATCACCACCAGATTCAAGTGTTAACGATAAGTTTGCATTTGAGTTATCAGAATCCGTAGCAGTCATTGTGATAGTAGTAGCTGATCCTGGAGTCAATGCAATAGTACCAGAAGAACTAAGAGATAAAACCGGAGTAGCATTAATTAACGCTATGTTGTACCAACCACTGCTTGTTGCATCACCACTTACAGTGTATAATCTGTTCGTGCCTGTTACAAAAGCTTGTGTTCCTGCTGGCAAACTTGCTGCAGAAATAGGACTAACGGGTAAAGAATCAATAGTAGAATAGATATTCATAGCCGTTGTGTTTAATATGCCACTGACTATTGATGAATCTGCAACAGCATCACCTAAATCTACACCGGGACTATTATCTATGTTAGCTGCTTCGGTTCTACCGAGAATCGCAGCTATGTTTCTCATTTTGGTCATCCGATACCCTTTTCAGCATAATAGTCTCGAAAGCGTTTTAGCAAAAGAGGCGTACCTTTTTTCTTACGTCGATCATGTACAGTTCTTGTTTTGAATCTTGGACCCATTGCGGTGTCAGCTGGATTAGGTATAGCACCTGTATTCACTGTTGGCGCATCTTCTTTTACATCGTCTTTTTTATCAAGATACGCGGCAATCGCCATCTGCCTACGTTTGGCTTTTGACTTACCTTTGAACTGTGGAGCTTTTGATTTGTAAAAATCTTTTACGTAATCTCCAGCGTCTGCATTTTTACCTAGTGGCATTCTAATTATCCTTAACCTGCTTCGAAGATATATGCGGCACCTTGAGCGGAATTAGGTGAAGTTGTTTCATACTGTGATCCACAAATTGCAAAAGAAGCATCGGTACTAAGATACACGCTATTGCCAAAATAATCACTGGTAGCCTTATCAGCTGCTTGTAATTTTCTAACTTGAGACCAAGTGGTACCGTCTCTATTAAAAATATATGCGGCACCAGCCTCGCCACCACCAGTACCTTCATAATGAGCACCAACAATAACATAATTACCGTCATTGCTTATATTCGAGCTCCATCCAAAGTGATCGTTTGCGCCTATATCTGTTGATTGAATTTTTTGTTGTTGAGACCAAGTAGTACCTGATCTTGAAAAAATGTAAGCTGCACCAGCATTACTTCCACCAGTTTCCGAACCCCATGCGCCGGCAATAACATAATCTCCAGCACCACTTATTGATACACTAACACCTAAATGATCACTTACGCCTTGATCACTTGCTACAATTTTTTGTTGTTCTGACCAAGTAGTACCAGATCTACTAAATACATGAACTGCACCGTAATCCATATTGTTATCGCCGTATGCTCCAATAGCAATATAAGTCCCATCTGAATTAATTGAAGCACTATAGCCAAAATAACCATTTACAATTGCACCGGACCCATTTATCTTTTGTTGCTCTGACCAACTGGTACCTGATCTTATAAAGACATAAGCCGAACCGGAGCTACTTGCAGTGCTATCCTCATCCTTTGCACCAACAATAATATAAGTACCATCATTGCTTATATCTACACTCCATCCAAAAGCATCACCTGTTCCTGCGTTGCTTGCAGTTAATTTGGCTTGTTGTGTCCAACTTGTACCAGATCTTATGTAAACATATGCTGCTCCATTAGCATTTTGGTATCTTGCACCAACTACAGCATAAGTACCATCAGAACTCATTGCGACACTATATCCAAAAATACCATTAGCCATTGCATCAGATGCTTTAAGCATCTGTTGTTGAGACCATGATGAACCAGATCTTACGTAAACATATGCTGCACCTGCACCGGATCCGCTAGTGTCTTCACTAATAGAACCAACAATTGCGTATGCACCATCATTGCTTATAGCCACAGAAGTTCCGAAATAATCATTACTGCTTGGATTATCTGCTAACACTTTACTTTCAGTATAACTAGCAGACCAATCAGGACCAAATGTTAGTGTAAAAGTATTTACTACTGATCCAAATGATATACCATCGCTTGCTTTAAATGTCAGTGTAGCTGATCCATCATATCCTAAAGTAGTGGCAGAATCTTCTGATCGTGGAGTAATAGTAACTACTGATGAATCTCGAGATACCGTAGCAAACTTAAATAGATCACCGCCAGACTCTATTGATAGTGTTAAATTAGCACTTGCATGATCAGAATCTAAAGCAGTCATAGTAATAGTGGTAGCCGTACCATCAGAAGACAATGCAATTGTACCTTCACTACTTAGTGTTAATCTAGGAGTTGCGTTTATAAGAGCTACATTATACCAGCCGCTTCCGTTTGAAATGTACAACCTACTTTGCCCAGCTGCACCAGCTGATTCTACAAATGCTTGATCGCCTGAAATTAAACCAGTAACTGGCAATGCACCTACAGAATCATAAGCAGTAACTCCTATTGCGCTTACTTGTGCAGAATCTAGACCAACACTAGAATTGGTATTTAACAAAGCAACATTATTAGTATTACTCGCTTCAGTTGCACTGAGTATTGCAGCTATGTCTCTTGTTCTACTCATTTATTTTTCCTTAAGGTGTATAGTAAACTAAGAACCGGCCTTCGTGATTTGACGAATTACCATAATCATTTCCTACTAGTAGGTATTTGCCGTTACCACTAAATCTTATACTTCTATAGCTAAAATGCCTTGGGTATCCACCTGAAGAACTACTTGCATCAGATGGTTGAAGAGTTTTAACTAGTGACCAGCTCGTACCTGATCTTTGATAAATAAACACTTTACCAGAAACTGAGTTACTGCCGTTTTCAGCACCATAAGCACCAACTGCCATTAAGGTTCCTTCATCGTTTATTGTACAACACTCACCTACGGCAGAGTATGAGCTATAGCCACTAGTTGGATATGCCAAAAGTTGTGATGACCAGCTTGTTCCTGATCTAAAATACACGTTCACTGATCCGGATTGGTTAACAGTTCGATCATCAGCCGCTGCACCAATTACTAGATATTCTCCAGTAGAATTCATAGCTATTGAAGATCCAAAATAAGATTTTGTAGAGTTTGATGCTGGTGGTTCAATTATTGTTTGATAAGACCATGTGCTTCCACTTCTAGTCCAAACCTCTACAGCACCATCGAACTCTCCTCCAGCATAACCTTTCTGAACAGTTGCTGCTACATAAGTAGCGTCAGAATTCAATGCAATCTTTTGTAGATGGGCACCTCCCATTTGGGCCCAATCTTGTGCAAGGTTAGGTAGTATCTTTGCTTGTTGTGTCCATGAAGTACCAGATCTAGTGAATACATATAGTGCACCTCTAGAAGTGTTTGAAGTATCATCACCCGGTGCGGCCATAACCGCATAAGTTCCGTCACTATTCAACAAAGCGCCGATACCAAATTGATCATTATCTGCTGCATCACTTGCAGCTAGAGTTGCTTCATGTGACCATGTAGTACTTGATCTTGAATATACGTATGCTTTACCACGGTTGCTACCACCTTCATCGTTATAATTGGAGCAAATGATAAGCCGGTTAGCGTCATCATCTAAATCTATTCCCATTCGCCCAGCTTGCGCATCCGAGGCGTTATGTGCACTAGTCATAGTTACAACTTGTTGAGATGCCCAAGTATTTGTAGAACTTCTCAAATAAACATGAACTTTGTTTTGCCCAAATTCCGGCACAGCTAAGTGTGTTCCAGTTTGGCTAATTGTTTGCTGTTCACCGCCAAAATAACCATTAGTGTTAGTACCTGTCACTATAGTTTCATTAAGTGTTGCAGTCCAATCAGGTGTAAATGATAATGTGAATGTATTTACTACTGATCCAATACTTATTCCATCGGTTGCTTTGAAAGTAAGTGTCGCTGATCCGTCAAATCCTAATGTTGTCGCTGAATCTTCAGATCGTGGAGTAATTGTTACAACGGATGAATCCTGAGATACTGTGGCAAACTTAAATAGATCTCCACCAGATTCTACTGATAGTGTTAAATTGCCACTGGCGTTATCAGAGTCTAAGGCAGTCATAGTAATAGTGGTAGCCGAACCATCAGTTGCCAAAGCAATTGTACCTTCACTACTTAATGTTAATCTAGGTGTGGCATTAATTAATGCTACGTTATACCAGCCAGATCCATTTGAAATGTATAATCTACTTTGCCCGGAAGCACCGGCTGATTCTACAAATGCTTGATCGCCTGAACTTAAACCAGTACTTGGTAATGCACTTACAGAATTATATACTGTTGTACCTATACCTGCTGCACTTGCACCACTACTTCTTATGTCTGTTAAATTTGTCATATTAGTTCTCTATTAACACCCATCCTTGAGTTGCATTGTAATATGCCAAACCAGTACCTGCTCTTGCTATATTTATAACTAAGTCTGAAGCAGCACCTTGTATATTATGGCCATTTCTAGAAACTGTAATGTTATTTGTTCCAGCATTTCCTGTTACATCAATAATTCTTATTTCATCGCCCATAGTTGCAGATGATGGTAAGGTTATGGTCCTTGCACCACCAGAAGTATCGATGAATAGTTTATCCCCGGCCGCTGCAGATACTGTACCACTTGGCGCTGACCAAGTATTACTTCGAGTTATTTCTGATGTAGTTTCAAATGATGCAACTTTCAATTCATCGTTAATCGCCGCTCCAGTAAGTAACCTAATAGCCTTAGTATTTGATGCAGTATAGTCATCTGAATCGTTAAGCAATAATCCATTCAGGAATACTTGTATGTTGCCCGGCTCATAACTCATAAACCGGCCGGCCACATCATTACCACTAAATACTGTTTGACCTGAGTCTGCAGTAAATTTATATAATTCTAGTTTTGAACCCGGAGCAGAGAATGCTGATACTGATACATCATCCGCAGAATCTGTTGCGGTTGTTAGTACAATGCTATTACCGGTTGAAGCTGTAAAGTCTGAAGCTTCCTGTAATAGTATACCGTTTAAGTGTACTTGCAATGATCCCGGAACATATGCCAGTGTATTACCACTTAAATCAGAACCGCTAATAGTTGTAGCAGGAGTTGCAGTAGTATATTCAAACCTTTTGACTTGAGGTGTTACGATTACACCTTTGCTATTTTTAATTGTTACAATATCAGATGAATCTGTGGCAGAGACCAATGTAAGTGTAGTTCCGGCACCATTAATTGAGTAATCATCAGAATCTCTTAGAAGTATACCGTTAAGGAATACGTCCGCATATCCTTCTGAAACATCTAAGGTTGCACCTTTATCATCAGTACCTGTTATCGAAGTAGCAGGTGCTGCTGTAGTAAATGCAAAGATATTTTCAACTAATCCACGTTGTGTTATTACTTTACCAGCTCTTTCAAGCACTGTTACTTGATGATTGGCAGCCACACCTGATGTAAATGTTACCGCACTTGAATCAATTGTATAGTCTGTTCCACTGACCTGTAAGATACCATTAAGGAAAACATCTGTATTTCCGGATACAAGAGATAACGTATTGTTAGTATCAAATACTCTTCTTCCAGAATCTGCTCCGCCGACTGTAAACTCTGTCCGGTCATTATTAAATTCACCCGGCTGAGTGTTAGTTACACGAGCTAATATGTAATCTGAGTCTATAAGAAGAAGTGTTCTTTCAGAATCAAGAGAGTTAGCTTCAACATAGGCTGAATCAATTGTTCCGCCAGTTGTTTGTCTTAGTTGTATATACGAAGAATCAATTAACTGAGATGTAAGAGAGGAATCAAGTGCTTCACTCTTATTGGCTAATCTTATCCAGTTACCACCATGAGCAAAGTAACCTGCGCCAGTGGCATGAACATGGGCAAACATTCCATGATATGTTGAAGCTGATGGAAGATCTGCTTCAGCACTATACACATTGGCATATTTAATTTTATTTGCACCAAAGTCGATATCGCTATCGCCGATACGAGTTTGAAGTCTTACATATGCTGAATCGATAAGCTGTATCGTAAGAGCAGAATCTACTCCACCCGCCGCGTTTGCGGTTGCAACAATAAATGCTGAATCAGCGTAGTCAACTCCGACTTTTGGTATTTGGCTAATGATCCAAGATGAATCGGCAAAATCAGTACCTGTTACCGGTATTTGACTAATGATCCAAGCAGAATCCGCAAAGTCAGTACCTGTTACAGGAATACTTGGAAGATTCGTAAGTCTATTATAACTAAGGCCAACTGCATGTAATTGGACATGAGCTGAGTCAATTAAATTAATTGTTTCAGCAGAGTCTAGTAGTAGTTGTATCGCAATACTTGAATCGATTGCGTTTGCAGTAATAAGTTTTATCGCTTCCGCGGAATCAATAAAGTGAGTGCTTAAACCTGGGATTGTTGGAGTATTAGTCAGTCTTGTATAACTTAATCCAACTGCGTGTAAATTCACATGAGCACTATCGATTAAGTTTAGTACCGTAGCCGAGTCTGTTCCTGCTCCAGCTCTTGCAGCTACATAGGCAGAATCAACAAGATTAATTACTTCAGCAGAATCAAGACTTATATTAGAACCTCGGAAGACGTTAATATCAAGAACATCGCCGGAATCAGCAGCATCTGTTAGAGTTAAAGTGGTTCCATTAGTTGCAGTAAAATCACTATCAGCTAGAAGTAAGATACCGTTAAGATATACATTTGTTCTATCAGTACTTGAATATCTGAGTACTTCTCCATTCCTGTCTGCTCCGGTAAATGCTGTTTGACCAGAATCTGCGTTATATACAAAGTGTTTTGATTGGAAGTTAGATGTTGTATTATTGCCATCCATCTTCACAATTGTAAGAATATCAGCAGAATCAGCAGCAATCGTAAGATCTACCTTCGATGCGTTATGACTGAAGTCAGCATCACTCAATAATATACCATTAAGGAATACTTGTAGCTTACCAGAATCAATTGCCAATGTTCTGCTGTTATCGTCTGCTCCTGTAAACGTTACTTGACCAGAATCCGCAGTGTAAATGAAGTTTGTTAATTCGAATGGTGCAACACCAGTACCTCTTGCTTGGACATATGCTGAATCAATTAGCTGAGAAGTTAGTGATGAATCCAATCCACCGGCATCAGCAGATAAGATAAACTTGGAAGTACCAGCATCGTATTTAAGAATTTGACCTGCTGTAGGTACACCATAAGTTACGTTACTTAATGATCCAACACTATCAACATCTGATTTAGCATTAATAAGAGCCAGTAATGTATCCATAGCGGAATCATCATCATTTAAGGCTGCAGCTATTTCATTAAGAGTGTTGAGAGTACCAGGCGCACCATCAATTAGGTTATTAATTTGAAGTGTAATCCAAGCCGAGTCAGCAAAATCTGTACCTGTTACTGGAATGGTAGGCGTATTAGCAAGAATATTATAATCCATGCCTTTTGCTTTAAGAGCAACATGAGCGCTATCGATCAGCTGTAGTACTGCGGCCGAGTCCGTACCCGCACCGGCTCGCGCGGTGACATATGCAGAGTCAATTAGATTAATTGCACTTGCTGAATCCAATCCAATATTACTACCTATGAAAGTATTGACATCAAGCACATCACCTGAATCTGCACCATCTACAAGAGTAACTGTCGATCCATTTGTAGCTGTGAAGTCTGTGCCACTGATAAGCATGATACCATTGAGGTATACGTTTGTTCTATTGAAGTTGCTATAAGAAAGAACGTTACCACTAGCATCTGCACCAGTAAATACTGTTTGTCCTGAATCAGCATTGTAGATAAAGTGTTTCTGTTGGAATCCACTAACTCCAGAGTTACCACCTATCTTTACAACTGTTAGAATGTCTGCAGAGTCAGCGCCTATAGTTAGATCTACCTTAGTAGAATTATGGCTAAAGTCACTATCACTGAGTAATATACCGTTGAGGAATACTTGTAGCTTACCCGAGTCAACTGCTAGTACTGCACCATTTCTATCTGCACCAGTAAATGATGTTTGTCCAGAATCTGCAGCGTATATAAAGTTAGTAAGTATAAGAGGAGATACAGCTGTTACACTTTGCCTTGCTTGAACATGAGCAGAATCAATTAATGATATGGTAGCCGCAGAGTCAACACCACTGGCGCCACCGCCACCACCGGTAATATCGGTAAGTAATGCTATCGTACCACTTGAATCCGGTAAGCTAATTGTGTTATCTTTTGTAGGATTAACTGCCTGAACTTTTGTTTCATGAGCATTTGCCGAATCACCTTCGAACGCAACACTCGTAATACTGTTGATGTTTTGATCTAACGCTAATGTTACATTATTGGCGGCTATACCAGCATTGATTTGACCGGTAGTTCCTAAGAACGTTAATGTTTCGGAAGCAGTATTAAACGTATGTGAACCGGTATTAGCAGCAAGTGCAAATGTTCCACCACCAGTTGCTTGTCGTAATTGAATATATGCTGAATCTACTAACTGCGAGGTTAAAGCAGAATCTAATCCACTGGCGGATTGTCTTAACTGAACATATGAAGAATCGATTAACTGAGTGGTTAAAGCGGAGTCAAGGAAGTTAGCTACAATCCAAGCAGAATCGGCAAAGTCGGTACCAGTCTTTGGCATAAGAGAAGTGATCACTGCCGAGTCAATAAGCTGACCTCGTGCTTGAGTATTGACAGCGTTACCCATATATCCATGAGCAGAACACTGATAATGTAATACCGGAGGAGTTGCATCAGTGATAGTGATTTCAGTGTATGTTGCTGTAGAAGTTACGTTGGTTGTATAAGCAGTCAACTTTGCCGCATCTAGATAAAATCTAAATGGGTGACTAGTCATACTGCTAGAACTTAAAGTAAACCTATATGTGTTACCCGGTGATAGTAATAAGAAAGGAGATTCTTTACCATCAATCCAATAAGCTAAGCTAGATCCTGTGCTAGTATATCTATGTTGATCTGTTTTTGAATCAACAATAACTGATAGATTTACTGTACCAGAAGATGTGAATCCAATATAATCAACACTATCTAAATGAGCAATATTAAATTCATTTGCACTTAAAGTTGTGAAAGCACCTGTAGACTTTGAGTTTACACCAATTGCTGTGCTATCAATGGTGCCGCCATTAATATCTACTGTAGCGAATGTGCTTGTTCCTGTTGATACTACGTTACCACTTAAGTTAGCAGTAATAGTACCTGCATTAAGATTTGCTAGAGCCCAATCTGTTCCACCAACTTGGATAGTGTTATCAGTTGAATCGAGACCGTCTTGTACTAAATCATTAAATAAGTAATATTGAGAATTAGTTGCGTCTCTTACGAGACCGGTGTGCCTACTCGGTCCATTAGCACTCTCTGCATAATGACCAACAAAACCTATATCAAATATGTCACTAACACTTTGACTATCTGCAAGGTGAATAAGTGGATCTTTGATTCTTAAGTTATCTGAGTGAACTGTGGTTGTTGTTCCTGTTACAGTAAGACCTGCGAATGTTACAGAATCTGTAGTACGTAGTCCTTGATTCGATACACGTAATTGAGTATAAGCAGAATCAACTAGTTGTGTGATAAGACTCGAGTCAAGACCAACATCAGTTTGTCTTAGTTGAATATAGGAGGAATCGATTAACTGTGTTGTTAAAGCAGAATCCAATCCACCAGAACCAACACTAGATTGTCTTAACTGAATGTATGCAGAATCAATTAGTTGACTCGCTAAGGCAGAATCTAGACCAGTAGCATCTGTATTATCTAAGATGACAATATTGCCAACCATGCCAGAATGACTAGTGCATTGGTAAACTAACGAAGTTGGAGCATTCATGTCTGGAGTAAAGAGAATACTTCCAGTTTGAGCACCGTTATTAGTTACACCTGTGCTATATGCTGAACCACCATCTGAAACTCTAATTTGGAATGGATGACCAGATACAGCCATGGCAAACTTATATGTTTTACCACGTGTAAGATATAAGGTAGGATTATTACTACTTGATGAAAAGCCATCACCATTGAATGTATAAGCAGAAGAACCACTGTGTGTAACGTTAAAAACAGATTCAGGTGGCCTTCTTAATTCTATATAGTCAGAATCAATTAACTGAGTAGTCAGTGCAGAATCAAGTCCACCAGTGCCGCCACTGGATTGTCTCAATTGAACATAAGATGAATCAACGAGTTGAGAGATTAGACTCGAGTCTAGAATATTTGGTGTGTTTGTAAAATTATTATAATCTAAATAATAGGAACCAGCTTGGCTTTGTAATTGAGTGGCGTTTATACCTAATGCATCAACAAATGCTTTATCTACTGTGGCTGTAACGATACTTACTACTTCAGCTGAGTCAGTACTTAGTTGTTGTAATGCAGAAGTTAGAATATCAGAATCAATAAAGTTCTTGATTTCATTGCTGCTATTTTTATAATAGATACGACCGTCGGCAAAGTTAATTGCCAATTCACCGTATTCTAAATCACTCACGCCAGGTGCATTTGCAGATACGGAAGATCTTTTAAGTAGTACTTTTGGTGTAGCCATGTTTATTTCCTAATAAGGACTATTTATAAGTTAATACGTTCCGCAATCAATAGTACGGATTTCGACTTGACCCGATGTTACCACGAAGTCAACTGAGTCGAATGCAGCTACTCCTTTGTTTGTTTGAGTTGCGATTTCAGCGGAAAGTGTAAGAACACCGGTTCCGTCATTATATGCAGCATCTAAGCCTTCAGCTGCAGATAACAATGCCGCAACTCGATCGTCAACTCTTTCGTTTGTAAAGTAAAGATTAGAACCTTCTGGTAATTGACCAGTATTTGCTAGTCCTAAATCTGAATCAAAGTTTGCTTTTGTATAAAGTGTTTCTACGTCAACACTAAATTGTCCACTGCTTGCATCATATGTAAGATCTCCGCCAGCACTAAAGTGTGCTCTGGTTTCTGCTGCACTTGGACCTGTGTATGATAAGACTCCGGTAGAGTTATTATATGCTACGCTTCCGTCACCACTTACATTATTTGCACTGATTGCTGCTCTTGCCCGAGCATCTGTGAAATATAGATTTGTTGACCCTTCTGATAAACTATCAGTAGAAGCTGCAGCAAATGATGCATCAAAATCTGAATCTGCTCTTGCAGTCGTATAGTATAGGTTTGTACCTTCACTTAAATCGCTTGTACTTTTAGCAGAAAAGTCAGAATCAAATCCGCTATAAACACCGGTAAGTGTTACGGCAACTAAAGCACCATCAATACTTAAATTAGGTGCAACGATCTTTTTATTAAAGTCAAATGTATCAGTCGACTGAGTGTAGACCATCGTGGCATTGGCACCATCGATTGTAATACCTGCACCGTCAGCTGCCGCAGCGTTTTCAGCCCCGGAGGCTAATACAATATTCTTATCATCAATCGTAAGTGTAGTACTGTTTAAGGTTGTAGTAGTACCGTCAACCTGTAAGTTACCAGCAACAACAACTGTACCACTATTATCACCAATCGTGGCAGGATCAAGTATTAGATTGCCTGAAGTAGTTCCAACAGTCTGACCATCGAGTTTAATATTATCAACAGTTAGTTCTGTAAAATTATTATTCTGAGCTGAGTCGAGTGAAACAGTAATTTGTGGACCACCAGCAAGATCAACTCTCTGAGTGTTTATACCTTGGCCACCTTTAATAAATATATTTTCACCAGTTACAATTTGTCCTGTGCCCGACGGATTTGTATCACCACTAGCAGTGGCTATTACTTTTGTGTCAATGTAATTTTTAGTAGCAGCGTCTTGTGCGGAAGCAGGATCGGTGACATTAGTTATCTTATTACTGTTTACGGATAAATTACCGGCCGGACTAATAGTAATATCACCGGATGTATTCGACATTTGAGATGCATCAAGTGTTAGATCATCAACTTTAAGTATATCGATCTTACTATTTGCATCTGTAATAATAACACTTGAAGGTTTAACCGTACCTCCCGGATGATCCAACATGTCGGTAAAATATTTACCACCGATTATATCTACACCACCGGCAGCATTACCTATACCGAGTCGATCACCGCCATCACTATCACCAGTTACTAACGAATACGCGAGTTCACCTTGTTTAACTGCGCTATCTGGTATAACCTTAGTAGTAGTACTATGCTTAATTTGAAAATTTACTGCCACTAGAATGTACCTCCACTAACGAGAGCAACATTCTTCCACTTTCCAGATGCTGCATCATATTGCAGCAAGTCACCATCTGCTAGACCAGTGAAATTAACGTCTGTTAAATCATTCAGAGTTTGCGCTTGTGCACCGACAACTTTAGCAATCGGTACACCGACTGTAATTTTTTTAACGATTGTTTGTTGTGATGCCATGTTTCTGCCTATGTAACGTTAGGATGTACTCTTATTTTTCCTTCGAGAACTCTTTCAATAATAGTATTACTCGCACTATCTTGGAAAGATATTTCAACATCATATACGTATGTACCAACTTTTAAAGCTGATGTTTGAGCATTAGTAAGCGACAACGTAAGAGTGCCATCAGTTGCATCTGTTATCGCTGCGGAGAATGTGGTGGTGTCTGAGGAGTCTGAATTGAAAGTGCGCTTCATTTTAGCAGCTGCACTGAAATTAGTGAGGTCTTTTTTGTTATTATTCTGATCAACTAGATCTAGTTGAATCGCAATATCCGACCCTTGGTCGATATCGAACTTTTCGTACTCTGCCATTTTACCACTCGATACTAAGTAACTCGAACATATTCTTAATTGTATTTATAAAAAAAGTGGTTTATACTAGCTGTTATGCGGTGGTTTATTATGTGCTTTAGTGAAATGAATTAGTTTTATGTCAGGATGCCAGTCACCTAGCCATACGTATTTATTGCCAGAAGCCTCTTGATACTTTTTTGTAATAGCATATTGCCACTCTGTGTAGGTTCTATCGGTATCTTCGTATTTAGATTTCCACCGAGTAAACCAGCTTTTAGGCATGAGTTTTATATCCAGTTTTTTCTTTACTTGGTCAAAAACAAAATATTGTTCACCATTAACAGGACCAGTGGTAAAACCATTTTTTATATAATACTCCTGCCAGTAATCTACATTTGACATAAACTCATCGTATATGTACCTGCATTCTTTAGGGTAATACTTAAAAAATCCTCCGTTGATTGTATATTCAGTATCGCTAACTCTCCACCACTCAGGCATTGCAATGAACTGGCCCGGCTCAATAGGGTACTCAAATATTTGTTTATAATCGTTTGTGAGAAGTACGTCGATGTCCATTACACATATTGGTTCATCAACATCGAGAGACATGCCATACATTTTATTCCACTGTAAAGCTACGTCTTCACGTATTGGTTTTCTTATCCAAATAATTTCATAGTCGTGTAATTTAGATTTAATATAATCTTCGTATTCAGGACCGTACCTATCGCCGATCCTAACCGCAACCACGATCATAATATAAAAACCTGTTTATGTTTTGAATTTTGTAAATGCTATTATGGCATCATTGAAAGTAGTTGCTGCTCTTAGTGCTGCTTTTTTCGTATCGTCACTGGAATTTTTTACAAGATCTTTTTCAAATAACTTCAGCTGTAGTTTAGATAAAGATGTATCATCCGTTTCTGCAGAATCCAATAACATCAATTCTGCGAGCTCACAAAGTTTTTCTTCATCATATTTTCCACCGGTGGTTATATCATCCCATAGACCATCACGCTTTGCAATATCAATAACAGTTTTTTCAAAATCAGATCGTAGTTCTCTGTTCCTATTTACAGTTCTTTCATCTATCCAATCAAGAGTTACGTTAGACTGACTAAGAAGATTTTCCCAATCGGATTGTCCGGACTGAGCTATTATTACTTCCTCTTTTACTTTTTTATTGTCATCTTCCCATAAGGCAATAACAACTTTCCTTGATCGGTCAGTGTAATAAGCGTCTATAACTTTCATAATCTTAACTCCTAATTCCTATGGATATTTAGTGAATGTGTCTGGCTAATACTATCTGCTCCATTAGGGAACTCTTGTGATCGATAATCATCAACGCTTGCTAAATACTGCTGGTAGTTACCTGTTCCATTCAAAATAGTATCAGTCATTGATCCACGGTTATTGCCACTATCATTAAAATTATATCTGATACGGTACCCGGGCACATTGATAGTGTAATACTGCATGTAATATAAAAATAGTGTGTTCATACTATAAGTTCCAAATTGTGGTATCTCTTGTACACCGTTTGGATCAGATCCGTTATAGTAAAGTCGAACTGGTCTAATGCTTAGCGGTTCTGGATTTGTGATAGTTGAATTTCTTAAATGTAAATAATAATTCTGTACTGTTTGCGGTTGATCGAGAGATTCCGGAATTCCGGCTGCAGAATATAATGATGTATCAGCTCTAGTATCTTGAAACACTATTCCTTGTGGTGTGCAATCAATTTCCGCAGAATCTGTTGATACAAAATAAGTGCCGGCCGTATTCTGATTAACTGTAGATGATGTAAGAATATCAATAGCTGGAGAAATGAATGTATCTACCATGTCTGCAGCTGTCATTTCAGTTATACCAGTAATAGGATCATAATAGCATGGATTAAGAAAAGTTGCCGATGTAGGATCTGTTGTACTGACAAAACTTTGTAGAACTTTATTAAACTGTGTTGTAACTACCTGAGGTTCTTGAGTTGTCGCTTCAGATGGATATGACTGAGGTGCAATTGTAGTAACTGTATTAGTACCTGCACCTCCTCTAATATAAGTGTAATGTCCGGACCAACCACTGGATGGAAAACTAGTCAGTATAGTAATTGTATCACCAGAAGAAGCATTGAAAGTTGCTTGTGGTGCAGATACTGTAACGTTATATGAAGTTAGAGTTTGATAGTATATTTGAGTTCCATTTAATTTAACAGTAAGAGGTGCTGTCAAGCTGTATGAGTACCATGCAAAATCGATTGTATAAGTTCCAGTGGCGTTAATTTGAAAAGACATGTCTACTGTACCGACACTACCATTATCAGCCCAGAGTTGATGAGTGTATATACCTGCTGGTGTAGAAGAATTTATTCGTGGGTCATAACCACCGAATGTGCCATGTGCTCTTCGGTTTGTAGAATGTGTACCTGTAAGATTAGATGCAGTAACAGTGGTAGTTGTAGTAGTGGCAGAATCGATTGACGCTGCACCGGCAGATAAGCGTGTATCTGAAATGTTACCTAAGTTACCTGTAGCGGCTACGGCTAGTGTTACTGCAGGAGATTGACCATACTTAAAAACTGCGTAGTTAATTAAAGTCTGTACATCAGCGGCGGACATTTCTATGAGTCCGTTTGTTCCATTAACTTTAAGGGGACGTCTTACAGCCATTATATATCCTTATGCTACACTAAACGCAGAATCTGTTGACATCAAATAGCCAGCCAATAAGTTAACACCTAGTGAATCTTTAATTGTAAATTGTTTTGCTTCTCGTAAACCTACTCCATCAATAGAAAGAGTATCGCTGATATTTGCAGTGTTTGCAGTAAAGGTATTTACTTGCGCATTTGTAATACTTGCGCTATCTGCAGATAAGTTAGTAATATGTCCATTCGCAAAATTAAAATTACCTGTACCAGAAAGATTTGTTATATGAGCAGAGTCTCCAAAAATAGCAACTGCTTTTAGAACTGAAAAGTCTGCTGAATCATAATTTATATTGATACCAGATATGTTATTAATGATTGCAGAATCGATAGACGCGTTGACGTATCTTAGACTATTACCTCTTAATAACGTAACCGTAGATGAATCAACAGTAGCACTATCAACAATAAGTGTACCTACTGTTAATCGAGTAAATCTTGCACTATCACCAATAATACCACCAACACGGATAGTAGCAGTACCACTTGTCAGATAGTCATTAATACTATCAACCTGATAGTGTATGTGATTCAAAGCTTTTACAAAACTTGAATCGTCAAATTTACCAATGTCTGGGCTATCTGCAAACTGATTTATCTTAAAACTTGAGTCTAGATCATCGAGGTCACCAAGATAATTGGACATAGTATTGAGCTTTGAAACCATTGTTCCAATGGCGTCGGTTGAGTTTAATTGTATTTTACGTGCCATAGTTTACCTCTAAACCTATTTATAATATTGCAGAGTCATTATCAGTAGACATTAGATGTCCAGCTAAAACAATAGAACCTAAAGCTGGTACATCGACTGCAGAATCAAATGCGTTAACGGCGCCAGAAGAATCAAGTGTTGACCTATTAGTGAATACCAATTTTTTCACGTTGTCAAGGCCTACGCTATCAAAATTAATTAAATCAATATTAGCACTGTCAAAAAGTACTACATCAAATATAGCATTGTTTGGTAGATTAGAACTGTCAACGGTAAATTTACCAAGTGTTGCACTATCGTAGTTCATGTCTTTACCTGATAAATTAGTAAAGGCACCACTGTCAGCAGTCAAACCACTATCAAATCTTAATATATCAAAATCACCACGTCCTGGCCAAGCTAAAGGAAAGCCAGTGTTTATGCCTGCGGCAGTAGGACCGGCATTGATTAATCCAAAACCACTGTCATAATTCAGGAATTCACCGGAAATAAAATCAATCCTTGCGCTATCAATAGTAGCGCTATCAAAAGATAAAGTTACTCCTACTACTTTCGTAAATGTAGCACTATCAAGAATTAGAAAATCGCTATCAACAGTTAAATTTCCTGTGACTACTAAATTAAATTGTGCAGAGTCAGCATCTAGATGTCCAATTTTCATTAGACCAGTAGAATCACTTACTGCTCTATGCATAAAGTTGTAGCCACTCTCAACCATATTAACTGCATTGAGTAATGACATAGATCTTGAAGAAAGCTGGTGCGCAAATCCACCTTGTGCAGAATCTTGTATACCAGTAGGTGTATAGTAAGATGAACCAAACCTAAGCTTAGCATTAAGATCATCAAGATCACCGATTTGATCTGAAACCTGATTTACTTTTGTTTGAAAAGCAGATAGAGTATCGGTAGTATTAAAAGTGATTTTACGCGCCATCTATCTTTTCCAATATCTTTGAAAGCATAATTTTCATATCACCGACATCTTTTTTTAAGTTATCTAATTCATGCTTTTCTTGTGCCCTAGCTTTTTTTCTAGCTCTTGCTTGCTGAATTTCACTTCTATTAGTATTTAGTATCGCTCCGGTTTCTTTGTCTTTAGCAAAGTCTGGATCACCATCAACTCGAATTAAATCATTCATTAGACACTCAGTGCAATAGTTCTTAAATCTTTTATTCTTGTTACCTTAGATCTGTCAGTAGAATTCAAAACAATTTTTATTTGGAACTGATCAAATTCTGGTAATGTACCTTGTGTTCCTCCTATTAAATACTCGTATTCTCTAAATATAAATCTGTCTGGTTCATCTGGGTTATTACTAGAAGTTGTTGCCAGTGTGTAATTAACTTTTCTTAAATCTTCATCAGCTTTACAAGCTCTAAAATATAAATCAAAAAATGCACCTTTTGGTTTATTGGCTGCAAGTAAAATTTTCAATCCTACAGCAGGCTCGACTAATTTAATTACTCGAGTTATATGCTTCGATGCTGAAGATCCTCCAATAGGATTAGTTTCTGCTACAAACTCGATAGGTACGTTAAAGTTAGTAGTTGATGCGCTATCTTGACGATCTACTTGATAATCAATTAGTGTTGCCGAAGCCCTTTGCAAATCTAATAATGGACTAACTTTATTATTTCTAGTTACAAAACTTGTGTATACTTCTAATGATTTAATATTTGACCCAAGTTCTGATGTTTCAATATCTGTATTGGCTACAACATAAGCTTTAGGCTTATATTGAGTTTTATTACTAGAAATATTTACAAAATCAACTTCTTTTTGATATGCAGTTTCTGTACCGGCAAATGATTTACCGGTAGTTCCTTTCATTTGAGTATATATGTGAGTGTTCATGGGTGTTAATGTCTGCTCATTTAAGTACATGACTGAATAAGGGATATTCTTCGAAGTTTTAACACTAATTCCACCACCTATATCGTCTGAGTCTGCTACAGCTCCAGCTGTAACAGTATATCCAGTCCAGTCGACTGCACTAATTACTTTTGATCCCATAATCTGTGTAGTCGCAAGTCCACCAATTGTAGCAGATGAATCCATACCAAGGATAGTGACTGGATCATTAACTAGAAAGCCATGACCTTTATGAGCAATTCTTACTGTATTACTACCACCAGTTGTTTGTACTGGATCTTGTTTCAATAATTTCATAGGTACTGGAGCATTCTTTGTACAAACTACTCCTTCAGTTGCAGTGAATTCTGCTATATAAATTTCAAAGGTTAAATCTTGGTTTTGCGCTGGACTAAATGTTCCACCATTCTGAGAATAGAATAAAGAACCTAGTGCTGGATTACGGTTAACTCGGCTTGCTGTGGTTCCTACTTCGTATTCTTCAATTTGTGCAATATAAATTTTATAGTTTGGATCAGTTGTTGTACACACTAAAGCGTAGTCTGTTAACCCTTTAAGGTAAACTGGCTCTTCAAATTCAAATGTAGTTGCTAAAGAAACATCTGCCGAAGTATTAACATTAGCTGTATTAACATATATTGTTGATGATGGTATGATCTCAGAAGTAGAAGGAAAGCCATTTACCATTGGCCTAAGTTGCAGCATAACCGGAGCAGTTGATCCTTTTGCACTAAAATAAAGATCAATTTTAGTTACATAGCATCCGGATGGCTGATCAACATAAAATGATTGAGCTATAGGATTCCTACTAATATTATATCCAAGTGAAGTTGTCATTTAATTAACCTTCTTTTTAATTATGCAGCCTTAACTAATTTATTTTTATATTGTCCATGGACTGTGTATGTTTGACCTTGTGTGTATACATCGTAACGATCATCTGCTGTACCGATATAGACAGTAGGCGTTAGTTGTTCTACATACTCAATTGATTTAACTTCTACGTCATTAATATAGTCACCTAACACTAAGTCTTCTGTACGTTTCCATGAACCATTGACAAGCACAGGGTGATCATTAGTAATCTTCAACTCATCATTAATTTTATAGTATCCATCGCGCATATGTTTATGTATTACTTCTGTAACAATAGTATTATCTAACATGTCTCCGACCTTAACGTTTGTTACAAAATCAATTGTACCGTTAAGCAATACTTTCATGTCCTCTGTTAGACACCAATCCATATCAGGCTCACCACCGTAACCCCCATCATCATTCCCGTCATCATCATCTCCAGCATCATCATTATTCATACTATGAGAAAAGTCACCATCAGCTTCGACTGATCCTTGATATTCACCATTCCATTCATTACTTCCACCGCCGTGATCATGGTTATCGCCTCCACCACCATGATGAATTTGAGGTATGTTTTCAATTGATTGAGAATGCTCAACGTTTAAAATACGGGTTGACAAAATATCTTGATCAATAGCATTTAAGTAACCTGTAGATGCGTATAGTGCTCGAGCAACTGTACCGGATCTTTTCTCAACATTTGCAGTAATATCCAATATCTTAAATTCTAAAGTACCAGTTCTAAATCTAAGTGTGGGAGAGTTAGGAATAAAGAATGATCCTTCAACTGCACCAT
>Ga0181407_1000063_pt1 | contig 31196 bp, 34 predicted proteins | sample 30SPOviralmetaG_FD_130136 | JGI IMG/M metagenome (GOLD analysis project Ga0181407, IMG submission 130136) | Marine viral communities from the oligotrophic San Pedro Time Series (SPOT) site, San Pedro Channel, CA, USA - 30 SPOT_SRF_2012-01-26 | ecosystem: Environmental > Aquatic > Marine > Strait...
AGAAAAGGATAAAATTTGGAAGGAACTTCGTAGCTCCTCAATGAGAATTTGGGAATATCATAAGGAGTTTAAAGATGATGATAAGAAGTTAAAAAAGCAAGTAAAAAATGAATATAATTCTCTAAAAAATCAAATTGAAGAGAGACTTGTCAAGTACAATGTTGATAATGTAAAAACTGATGAGTTACTTCTTAATTACTTTAATGAATTAAAAGAAGAGATATCTTCAATTGTAATTCCAGAAGTCAAATATTATGATGATGATATCAAAGGTGTCAAAACCGAATTAAAAGAACTCAAAAATCTTGTAAAACTCATAAAGGTAGAGCAAAAAGAATTACAGGAGGGTTTACTAAATGAACCCCTAGATAAAAAATTATCTATAGATGGACAATCTGACCCACTAACTCCATTAGATAAGCAATTTCCAGACCTTAAAACATTAGCAGATCATTATAGATTATTCATTACTAGAACTCAACAGCAACTTGCCACAATGGGTGGTGGTGGTGAAGTTCGTCTTGAATTTCTCGACGATCTTGATAGAGATACTGCATTAGTAGACGGTAAGTTTCTTAAGTATGAATCTGCATCTGGCAAGTTCGTGGGTTCTGATGGAGGATCTGGAGATGGAGAAGCATCTAAACTAGTCCTTGATGTTAGAAACAATAATGTTGGATATGCATTAACAATTGGTACTCCAGTATACCAAGTAGGATATAACTCTGGTCAAGATAGACTAAATGTTGAAATATCAAATGCTGATACGTCATCGACTATGCCTGCAAAGGGTATAGTTTCAACTACTCTAGAAAACAATACAAATGGACAAATTATCGTTTATGGAGAACTTGAAGGAGTTAATACATCTGCATTTGATATTGCAGATGAATTGTATGTTGCTCCTGGTGGAGGACTTACAAATGTAAGACCTACTGACCCAACACATCTTGTTCAAAAGATTGCTGTTGTTCTTAAAAAATCTACTGCTAATGGTGCCATACTCGTATATGGTGCGGGTAGAACCAATGACGTACCTAACAATATTAGTATTGCTGGTTCTATAACTGCCGTTGATGGATTTTTCTCTGGAAATATATCCGTTGGTGGAACCATTACATATGATGATGTAACTAACGTTGACTCACTTGGATTAGGTACGTTCAGAAGCGGGGTAGAGGTCAATACAGGAACCGCACAGACTGCATTAATTGTCCGTGGTGATGCAAGAGTTACTGGTGTTCTTACGGTTGGTGAAGCATCGGTCACAATTGATGGTGATAACAATATTATTAACGTTGGTATTGTTACTATTTCAAATAGTGAAGTTGTTATCGGTGAAAATGTTATCATTAAATCTGGTGCAACTGGTATTAACTCTGCACCAAATGTTTTTTATGTTGCCAAAGACGGTAATGATGCTAATAATGGAACATCTATTGATAATGCAAAGTTGACCATTGCTAGTGCTGTAGGAGTTGCACAATCTGGATCAGTCATCAAAGTATTGTCTGGTAACTATGTTGAAAGTAATCCTATTACAGTTCCTGCTTTTGTTTCTGTTGTTGGTGATGACTTGAGAAGTGTCAAGGTCTTACCAAATAACACTACCAGTGATTTGTTTCATGTTAATAAAGGTTGTAAGTTAGCAAATATGACCTTCTCAGGTCATCTTGCTCCAGCAGCTGCAGTTGCATTCCCATCTGCGGGTGCTACTAATGTCGGTGGTGGTAAGTGGAAAGGTCCATACATCCAGAACTGTACTAGTGATACCACTACCGGAACTGGTATCAGAATTGATGGTGATAAAGCTGTCTTGACTAAATCAATGAACGTTGATGCCTTCACCCAATATAATCAGGGTGGTGTTGGTGTTGCAGTTACAAATGAAGGTTATGCACAATTAGTTTCTGTGTTTACTATTTGTTGTGATAAAGCAATCACAGTTCATAAAGGTGGACAAGCAGATTTAGCAAATAGTAACTGTAGTTTTGGAACTCAGGGATTAGTTGCTGATGGTGTGAGTCCACAACAATTTGCTGGAATTGTTACTTCTTCTGCAGATGCAGGTCAAGATAATGTAACTATCAACGTTGGGTCGTCAACTACAAGACCTTATGATGGTCAAGTGGTTTATTTTGACCAACTATTTAAGTCTGTTGAAAGTATCACCGTTGGTTCTGGTGGAACTGGATATACTCAAGCACCAACAGTTACGATTGATGCACCTACAGGTCCAAGTGGAGAAACTGCATCAGCATTTGCTACTATTGAAAATGGTGCTGTAACAGAGATTTCTATTATTAGTAGTGGAAGTCAATATACATCAACTCCATCAGTTACCATTTCTAGTCCTCAAAGTGGAATCAACACAGCAACTGCCACTGCCAATATGGCAGATACTTATTTCACAATAAATAGTGCTACACCCATCGTTTCTGGAATTACAACACTAACACTTGCAGAAAACTTAATTAATACGGTTGGAGTTGGTTCTACTGCTTACTTCTTCCAACAAAGTAAGATTGTTGCAAGTTCTCATACATTTGAATATATTGGTTCTGGTAATACTATTACTTTAGCAACACCAAAACGAGGTGGAGTTACCATTCAAGCAAATGAAGTTGTAAGTCAAAATGGTGGAAGAGTAATATATACCAGCACAGATCAGGCAGGTAACTTTAGAATCGGTGACGATCTTCAGATCAACCAAGCAACAGGAACTATTAGTGGAAGAGCATTTTCCAAGAGTTTGTTCTCAGAAATAACACCCTTTATCTTAGCACTCAGTTAAATGGCACAATTAGCTCTCAACAGATTTCAGACAGTAACTTTAGATTTAACAACAGTAAATCAGACGGCATATACTTCTCCAACAGGGTATACCGCGATTGTTCTTTATGCACATATTACAAATATAGCTACAAGTTCAACAACATTTACAATGTCTCACGTTAGATCATCGACATCAACAGAGATCTCAAAGGATGTCAGTGTTCCTCCAAGTGATGCGTATGTTCCTATGGATGGAAAACTTGTTCTTGAAACTAATGATTCTATAAAGATATCAGCAGGTTCTAATAGTAGTTTAAAATTGATAATGAGTATCCTGGAGACTGCAAACTGATGCCAAAACTCATTAGTCAAAAAAACTTTCAAAATATTACTGTCAATAGTTTAACAACAACGGCAACTAGACAGGTCTCTTTGGACATATTTGATGTTGATAGATTTCGTTCCGCAAGATATCAAATACAAGTAACCAGTGGAAGCAGTTATCATACAGTAGAATTTATTGTAGTTCATGATGGAACAACAACCTATAATACAGAATATGCCATTATTAGAACAAGCGGTATTTTGGCAACTTTCGATAGTGATATTTCATCTGGAAACGTGAGACTTCTGGTCACACCATCCTCAAATTCATCAACTACATTTAAAACTATAAGAACATCAATAAACACCTAAATAATAAGAGAATTTATACCAATGTCTGTAGTAACTGATCTTGAAAAAAGTTTAGTAAAACTGAATAGTACAACTTATGATTCGGTTGATAAACTTATGAAGAAGGTTGCGAAAGATAATGACATCTCTGCGACAGAACTCCATCATAAGTTCAAGTCTAAACACAATATGATTCCCGACGATTGGATTAAAACACAAATGCAGGAAGGCAATCTACACAAGTGGTTTAAAGGATCCAAGTCTAAAGACGGTAAGTCTGGTTGGGTTAATGTAGTCACTGGTGGTACTTGTGCAAGTGATAAACCTGGCGAAGGAACTCCCAAGTGTGTTTCATCATCTAAAAGAGCAAGTATGACTCCTGCAGAAAGAAAGTCTGCACAAAGAAGAAAGAAAGATGCAGACCCAAACCAACAATCAAAGTCTGGTGCGGCAAAACCAACTTACGTTTCTACAGATCCTAAAAAGAAAATGAAAAAAGAAGAAATTGAACTGAGTGAAGTTTCAAAAAAACTTGCTCTCAAAGCAGATTATATGCGGAAAAAAAGAGAATTTGATGCCGCAGAAGATGGTGATGATAAAGAAATGGATAAGCAATTGACAAAGAGTGGTAAATTTAAAAGTGATGAAAATAGAAGAAGAATTCTCAAAAAACATGGTGATGGTTCAAAAGAAAATTTGGATAAGAATACCTATAAAGCACACTTTGAAGAAGTAGAAATAACTGAAGCAAAAGACAAAAAAGGTAAGGGCAGTGGAACCAAAGATGCCTGTTACCATAAGGTCAAGTCCCGTTATTCTGTTTGGCCGTCAGCTTATGCTTCTGGTGCATTGGTGAAGTGTCGTAAGGTTGGTGCATCTAACTGGGGCAACTCTACTAAGAAAGAAGGGTTTGAAGGTTTCTATGATCTTCCTGAAATGACTGATCTTCAAATCAATGCCATGAGAAGATCTGGTATTGAAGTAGAAGTTCTTGATGAAAAGTGCTGGAAGGGTTATGAGAAGAAGGGTATGAAGACTATGTTTGGAAAGAGATATCCAAACTGTGTCAAAAAAGAAGAAACTGAGGTTACCGAGGGTAAATATTCTTCTGGTTCGGTTACTTATGTAAAAGGAACTGCACCAGTTAGAGCCACCTATGGCGGTAGAACAGAAACATTCCCTAAAGAAACTTATAAGAAAAAAGGTATGGTTAAGACTGCTGAAGAGGCAGAAGTTCGCTATTGCCCTAAGTGCGAAAAGAATGAAACAAGAGAAGAGTGTGCTTATGGTGGCAATTATTGGGATGAAAATTCAATGCCAGCAAAAGGTACTGAAGAGGTATCTGAAGCAGTAAGAATTCCAGCGAAGACTGGAAATATTGTTATGGTTAATCTTGGATGGAAAGGCAAGTATTATTCTATTAAGATGTTCTTCCCTCAAATTAGCAAACCAAGTAGGAAAGATGTTCAGGATCAGATAGAGAAAATCTATCCTGGTGGAAAGTTGTACACTTTCGTAGTATCTAACTATGAACCAGGAGAACCAATGTTCCACTCAGAAGGTGCAGCATGGACAAAAAAATCAGGAAAAAATAAAGAAGGTGGACTCAACGAAAAAGGACGAAAGTCTTATGAAAAGGAAAATCCAGGATCTGACCTTAAAGCACCAAGCAAAAAGGTTGGAAATCCCAGGAGGGCATCCTTCTGCGCTAGAATGAAAGGTATGAAAAAGAAACTAACTAGTAAGAAGACTGCTAGTGATCCCGATAGCAGGATTAACAAATCACTTAGAGCTTGGAACTGTTGAGTAATTTATGTCTGATAATGTATATCTTGGTAATCCCAATCTAAAAAAAGCAAATACTGCAATTGAATTTACTCAAGAACAAGTTCTTGAGTTTATGCGATGCAAAGAAGATCCTGTATATTTTGCTAATAACTATATAAAAATTGTTTCTTTGGATGAAGGTCTTACTCAGTTTCATCCATACCATTTCCAAGAAAAGTTAATTAACAATTTTCATGAGAATAGATTTAACATCTGTAAAATGCCCCGTCAAACTGGCAAAAGTACTACAGTTGTTTCTTATCTTCTTCATTATGCGGTATTCAATGACTCTGTTAATATTGGCATCCTTGCTAACAAAGCAGCGACTGCTAGAGAACTTTTAGGAAGGTTACAGACTGCATATGAGAACTTGCCCAAATGGATGCAGCAGGGTATTATTTCATGGAACAAAGGATCTCTGGAGTTAGAGAATGGCAGTAAGATATTGGCAGCTTCTACGTCTGCAAGTGCTGTACGAGGCATGTCGTTTAACATTCTCTTCCTCGACGAATTCGCATTCGTTCCAAACCATGTTGCAGACTCGTTCTTTGCATCTGTTTATCCTACTATTACTTCTGGTAAAAACACCAAAGTAATTATTGTGTCAACGCCACACGGCATGAATCACTTCTACCGTATGTGGCATGATGCAGAGAAAGGTAAGAGTGAGTATATTCCCACAGATGTCCATTGGTCAGAAGTTCCAGGTAGAGATATTAAGTGGAAAGAAACAACAATCTCAAATACTTCAGAAGCACAATTCAAGGTTGAGTTTGAATGTGAGTTTCTAGGATCTGTTAATACTCTGATCGCTCCAAGCAAATTAAGAACTCTAATTTATGATAATCCAATTACTCGCAATGCTGGGTTAGATATCTATGAACATGTGATCGATAAGCATGATTATATTATGACTGTTGACGTTGCTCGTGGAGTTAGTGAAGACTATTCTGCTTTTGTTGTAGTTGATATTACTAAATTTCCACACAATATTGTGGCAAAATATAGGAATAATGAAATCAAACCAATGTTGTTCCCAAATATCATATATGAAGTTGCAAAGAACTATAATGCAGCATATATTCTTTGTGAAGTCAATGATATTGGTGATCAAGTAGCATCTATTCTTCAATATGACTTAGAGTATCAGAACTTACTGATGTGTTCTATGCGAGGTAGAGCAGGTCAAGTTGTTGGGCAGGGTTTCTCTGGCAAAAAGACACAACTTGGCGTCAAGATGTCCAAGACTGTTAAGAAAGTCGGATCACTCAACCTCAAAACAATGATTGAGGAGAGTAAACTTATATTCAATGACTATGAAATTATTTCAGAACTAACTACGTTCATTCAAAAGCATAACTCATTTGAAGCAGAAGAAGGATGTAATGATGACCTTGCAATGTGTTTGGTAATCTATGCATGGATGGTTGCACAGGATTACTTCAAAGAATTAACCGATCAGGATGTTCGTAAGAGATTATATGAAGAACAGAAGAATCAAATTGAACAGGATATGGCACCATTTGGATTCTTGGACGATGGTCTAGGTGAAGATAATTTTGTTGATGCTCAAGGTGATCGTTGGTCCAATGCTTCAGTTGGCGAATATGGTGATATGTCATATATGTGGGATTACAACTGATGGATTTAGATGGTCAGATAAAACTCAGTCACTTACTTCTCAGTGATAGAAAATGTAGAACTTGTGGTGAGATTAAAAACTTAATTGATGGATTTTATAGGATAAGAAAAGGTGGATCGTTGCCATCTTCATATTCATATGAGTGTAAGCAATGTACTATTCGTAGAGTTAGAGAAACTAGAAAGAATAAATCAAATACTATTTGGGAGTATCCTGACTGGTAGAATGTTCATGCATTGTTTCCCGTCTGAAAAGTGACTTTTTAATAAATATTTTTTAGATAAACTGAGAAATTAAAGGAGAGAAACATGGCGACTCCACAATTATCTCCAGGCGTACTCGTCAGAGAGGTTGATTTAACTGTCGGAAGAGCTGATAATGTATTAGATAATATTGGAGCAATTGCGGGTCCCTTTGCACTTGGTCCAGTTGAAGAACCTATTGATATTTCCACAGAGCAAGACCTGATTAACGTCTTCGGAAAACCACTTTCAACTGACGCCCAGTATGAGTACTGGATGAGCGCAGCATCATACCTTTCGTATGGTGGTGTTCTTAAGGTTGTGAGAGCAGATGGAACTACCCTCAACAATGCAAATGCTGGTGTCAGCATGGCGTCTACTTCCATCAAAATTAAAAACTTTGATGATTATGAAGCAAACTATTCAGAGACCGAACCCAACTATGTCTTTGCTGCAAAGAACCCCGGTTCTTGGGCAAACGAACTAAAGGTTTGTGTCATTGACGATGCTGCAGACCAACGCATTGGTATTACTACAACAAATCCTAGTGCTGCTGGTGTAACAATTGGTTTTGGTGTTACAACTGCATTGACTAACGCAGTTATTCCTGGTGTTGGTGGAACTTCTGGATTCACTGGATACATCAAGGGCATTATTACTGGTGTTGGAACTGCATCTACAACTGGAAACAGCACCTTTGACGTTAAGATTCTTTCTAGAGTCTCTACCGCAACTACCGATTTGGATGTTGAGTATCCAATCACTTATGCTGAAGGAAATGCTAACGCAGAATTCCAAGCATCTGATACTATCGGATTTAAGAACAACGCTGGCATTAGCACTGGTAACGGTTCAGTAACCAGTGTTACTTCAAAGAAAGACTGGTATGGAGAGCAAACACTTGCACTTACCAATAGCGTTATATATTGGAAGTCTATTGCACCAAAACCAGTAACCACTGGATATGCAAGTGGTAGAAACGGTAAGAACGATGGTCTTCACGTTGCAGTTGTTGATGATACTGGTTCAGTAACTGGTATTCAAGGCAATTTACTTGAGAAGCATACCAATCTTTCCAAGGCACTTGATTCTGTATCAGATACTGATGCACCAACCAAGAACTGGTGGAAGAACTATCTTGCAGTCTATTCCGATAACGTTTATGTTGGGGATAATCCTTCTGCAGGAAATGATACTTACAATAACACAACTCCATTAGCAACTGGTTTCTCCAGCGGTTACACTGCAATTACAGAGGCAGCAGGTCTTTGGAATCAAAAGGTACAAGGAGTTACATTTAGTGCAATCGGAAATACCACCTACACCTTTAAAGGTGGAGTTGATTATTCCTCAATTAATGGAATGACCGCAACTCTTGCAAATATTAAGACTGCATATGAGTTGTTTGATAATAAAGATGAGGTAGCAGTAGATTACCTGATCATGGGACCTGGATGCAGCACTAAGTTTGAATCGCAAGCAAAAGCAAACTCCTTGATTGCTATTGCTGGTCAAAGAAAAGATTGTATGGCAGTCATTTCTCCACATAGAGCAGACGTTGTAAACATTACAAATACAACAACTCAGACGAATAATGTCATTGAGTTCTACTCTCCACTTTCCTCTTCATCTTACGCGGTATTTGATACTGGTTATAAGTACACTTACGACCGTTTCAATGATAGATTCCGCTACATTCCAACCAATGGAGATGTTGCTGGTTTGATGGTTCGAACATCAATCAATGCTTTCCCATGGTTCTCGCCTGCAGGTCAGCAAAGAGGCATTATTAATAATGCAATTAAACTTGCATATAACCCAAATAAAGCACAGAGAGATTTACTTTATCCGCTAAGAATTAACTCTATTGTTAATCAACCTGGCACTGGCGTTCTCCTCTTTGGCGACAAGACTGGTCTTACATTCGCTTCTGCGTTTGATCGTATTAATGTCCGTCGTTTGTTCCTCACAGTTGAGCAAGCACTTGAAAGATCGGCAGAAGCACAACTGTTTGAATTGAACGATCAAATCACTAGAGCAAACTTCGTCAACATTGTTGAACCATATCTCCGTGATATTCAAGCAAAACGTGGAATCTACGGATTCCTTGTTATCTGCGACGAAACGAATAACACTCCTGATGTCATTGATAATAATGAGTTCAGAGCAGACATCTTCCTGAAGCCTGCTAAGTCTATCAACTACGTCACCCTTACCTTCGTTGCTACTAGAACTGGAGTTGACTTCCAAGAAGTCGCTGGCAGAGTTTGATACTAATATATTATAAATTACTAAAGGAGGAAACTAACAATGGCACAAATTCCAACTCGCGGAATCTCATCTTTTAAGTCAAAACTTACCGGGGGTGGCGCACGTCCTAATCTATTCGAGGTGGACGTTACCTTCCCAGCCGCTGTTAACCTTGGTGTCCAAGGTGATGGTGGTAGTGGTTCATTTGACTCTGAAAACTTCAGATTTCTCTGCAAAACTGCAGCACTTCCTGGTTCAAATGTTACTCCTATCGAAGTTCCCTTTAGAGGTCGCACTCTGAAGATTGCTGGAGATAGAACTATAGAACCATGGTCGGTAACCATCATCAACGATGAGGACTTCTCCCATAGAAGATCATTTGAGGCATGGATTCAAAACATGGCTCAATATGGAGACCACTCCGGTCTTACCGATCCCAACTCTTATATGGGTAACGCAGTTGTTTATCAACTCGGTAGAAGTGAGTCAAATCAACAGGGAACTAACACAACTGGAGATAACTCTAGAATTTTGGCACAATATCGTTTCATCGATATTTTCCCAACTTCTATCTCTGAAATCGGACTTTCTTACGATAGTGAGAATGCAATCGAAGAGTTTACCGTTGACTTCCAAGTTCAGTACTACTTCCCAGAAGCACCTGGTACTGGAGCTTGATAAATAGTTTGAGGAAAAGTTCAAACCTTAAATAATGACAAAACTCTTTGGCTTCTCTATTGAGGATAAAAACCAATTATCACCCGCTGCGGTCTCGCCCGTTCCTCCTAATAATGAGGACGGGTCTGACCATTATTTGAGCAGTGGGTTTTTTGGTTCTTATGTTGACATTGAAGGTGTATATAAAACTGAGTTTGATTTAATCAAACGATATCGTGAAATGTCACTTCATCCAGAAGCAGACAGTGCAATTGAAGATATTGTAAATGAAGCGGTTGTATCAGATACTAATGATACTCCTGTTGAGATTGAACTTTCTAACTTGAATGCCAGTGATGGCATTAAGAAAAAGATTAGACAAGAGTTTAAATATATTCTTGACCTTTTAGATTTTGATAAGAAAGCACACGAAATCTACAGAAACTGGTATATCGACGGTCGTTTATATTACCACAAAATTATTGACTTGAAAAATCCCCAAAACGGTATTCAAGAACTTCGTTATATTGACTCACTTAAGATTCGTTATGTTCGTCAAATGAAAAAGCAGGAAAAAGATTCTCGTTTGGCGGTTTATCAATCAAACAATCCCATGGAATATGAATTCCCTGAGATTGAAGAGTATTTTGTATACAATCCCAAGTCAGTTTATTCTACAACTAGTCCCAGTTCTATGGCTGGAGCAAGTAAGGATATCAAAATTGCAAGAGATGCAATTTCATATTGCACTTCTGGTCTTGTAGATAGAAATAAGGGATCAACTCTTTCGTATCTACACAAAGCAATTAAGGCACTCAATCAACTTCGTATGATTGAGGATTCTTTGGTAATCTATCGTTTGAGTAGAGCACCAGAACGTAGAATCTTCTACATTGATGTTGGCAATCTACCTAAACAGAAAGCAGAACAGTATCTGCGTGATGTTATGAGTAGATACCGTAACAAACTTGTGTATGATTCTAGTACTGGAGAAGTTCGTGATGATAAAAAGCATATGAGTATGCTTGAGGATTTCTGGTTACCTCGTCGCGAAGGAGGTCGTGGTACTGAAATTACAACTTTACCAGGTGGGCAGAACCTTGGAGAAATTACTGATATTAAGTATTTCCAAGAAAAACTTTATCGTGCCTTGAACGTTCCTACTTCACGTATTGGTGGAGAAGGTGGGTTTAACCTTGGTCGTTCTTCTGAAATTCTTAGAGACGAAGTTAAGTTCAGTAAGTTTGTTGGACGTTTGAGAAAGAGATTTTCTGCAATGTTCAATGATATGCTGAAAACTCAACTCATTCTTAAGAATGTTATCACTCCCCAAGATTGGGAGATTATGAGTGAGCATATTCAGTATGATTTCATGTATGATAACCATTTTGCAGAACTGAAAGAAGCAGAACTTCTCAACGAAAGGTTGAGTATGGTTCAGCAAGCAGAACCTTATGTGGGTAAGTATTTCTCCCAAGACTATTTGCGTCGTAAGGTTCTCCGTCAGACTGATCAAGAGATCATCGAACAAAATATGCTGATTGAAAAAGAAATAGAAGCAGGCATAATTCCTGATCCGGCAGAAATGCAAGTTGATCCAGCAACTGGACAATTAGCAGCACCTGGTGGTGGAGACTTGGGTGCTCCTGTTTTAGAACCTGAAATTGACGAAACTTCAGTTGAACCACCAGAAGGTGGAGAAATCTGATAAATAAAAACAAATTACAAATTTAAACCGATGGATGAATTAATGAATGCGATTATCTCCGATGAGAGTCCATCTCAAGTGACTGACAAGATTAAAGATATTCTTTTTGCAAAATCTGGAAAGAGAATTGAAATGATTAAACCTATTATTGCCGGTGATATGTTTAATAATGTCCAAGAATATTCTTCAGAAGAAGAATAGTAATAAATAAGTAATAAATGTATTATAAGAATAATGACTCATAGACCAGTCGGGTCTGGCGTCTCGTTTTCTACGTCAACAAGTTCATCGAAATCTGCTGCTTTTACTGGGAAATCTCAGGCACTCAGACTTTTTGCTACAGATAGTAATACCTTTGTTGCAATTGGAACTGAACCGACTGCAACTTTGAACGATTATGCCGTGCCAGCAGGAACCACTGCAACTATTGCTATCAATAACGGATCTGCAAGAGTTGTTGATGTTACTCGCGGAGCAACTACTTTCATTCATTTTCCTGAAGGTCAAGCATCTCCATTTGGTGTAGGAGATTATGTTTCCTTATCAACTTCAGATAATGGTGGACAAGATTATTATAATTTTAGTCATAAACCAGTAACTGCAGTTGCAACTTCTGCAAATGTTGATGGTTTCTTTTCAACTAGAATTACAGTCGGAACAGATACATCAGGTATTGGAACTGCATTTAACGATCCCGATACATCATTGAGAAATTCAATCAAAGTTGCAGCGATCACTGATCAAGGAACTGGAGCACTCTACACACAACAAGTACAAATTAGCGGAGCAGCCTGATGAAACTAATTAGAGAAGAAGTAGAATCAGTAGAATTTATTGTCGAATCTAAGAACGGCAAAAAGTCTATGTATATTGAGGGAGTATTCCTTCAAGGAAACATCAAGAACCGTAATGGTCGTATGTATCCTATGGATACTCTTCGTAAAGAAGTTTCGCGCTATAACGAAAATCATGTTCAATCAGGTAGAGCACTTGGAGAACTTGGTCATCCTGATGGACCAACAGTAAATTTAGATCGTGTATCTCATAAGATTATTTCTTTAAGAGAGAGTGGATCTAACTTTATTGGTAAAGCAAAAATTTTAAGTACCCCTATGGGTAAAATTGCATCTTCACTTATCGATGAAGGCGTAAAACTTGGAGTTTCATCTCGTGGTATTGGTTCATTAAAGCAGACTCGTGAAGGTGTTAATATTGTAAGTGATGATTTTATGCTTGCAACTGCTGCTGATATTGTAGCAGATCCTTCTGCACCCGATGCTTTTGTTGAGGGTATTATGGAAGGTAAAGACTGGGTGTGGGATGGCGGCATTCTTCGTGAGAAGTATGCTGAGAAAACATACCAACATATTAATACGTTAGTAGATCAAAAGCAACTTGATGAACAAAAGTTAAATTTGTTTAATCAGTTTCTTTCAAATTTATAATTCTATAAATAAATATAGATTAATTCAGAGGTTAGACGGAGAGTCAAAATGTCGCGTGATAAAAATTTACAAGAAATGGAAGCAGGCACAAAGCAATCCAAAACTGCTGTTAATGCAGGTGCTAAGCCCGCAGACGCAATGGATACTTCAGTAGCAGGTTCCTACGAAGATCTCGGTGGTCCCACCCCCGAGAACTACAAACCCGATGACGATTCAGCAAAACTGAAAACGCCCGGTGCTACCCTTAAGCAAGTTAAGGACGTAGTAAACAAAGGTTCCAAAGCAGCAGAACCAATGAAGGGTATGAAAGAAGAGGAGCAACTCGATACTGAAGAAGTACTCGAGGAAGAAGAAGTTGCTACTGAAGAAGTTGCTACTGAAGAAGTAGTTGCTGAAGCAACTCCCGAATATGACATCGAAGAAGATGTCAATGCTCTGCTTGGCGGTGAAGATCTTTCCGAAGACTTCAAAGCAAAAGCAAAAACCATTTTTGAAGCAGCAATCAATACTAAGGTCGCTGAAGTCAAAGAAGCATTAGAAGCACAGTACGAAGAAAGACTGACAGAACGTTTAGTCGAAGAAACCGTAGAACTCAAGGAAAGAGTTGATTCTTACCTTGAGTATGTTGCTGATGAGTGGGTTAACGAAAACGAGCTCGCCATCGAACAAGGTCTTAAGACCGAAATGACCGAATCCTTCCTTGAAGGAATGAAGGGTCTTTTTGAAGAACATTATGTAACAATCCCTGAAGATAAGTATGATGTACTTGAGAGCATGGTAGAAAAACTTGATGATATGGAGACAAAACTCAATGAGCAGATTGAGAAGAATATCGGATTAAACAAGAGACTCGCTGAGTCTGTTGCCGATAGTATTCTTGATCACGTATCCGAAGGTCTCGCTCAGACCCAGAAGGAGAAACTCGCCTCACTTTCTGAAAGTGTTGAGTTTGAAAGTGAAGAAGAATATCGTGAAAAGCTGGAGACACTTAAGGAGTCATATTTCTCCTCTAAGCCACAGTCTTCTTCTGCTAAAACTGAAACCCTTTCTGAAGGTGTAGATGTTTCTGCAGAATCATATACTGGTTCTATGGATTCATACCTCAGAACCCTAGGTTCCTTTAGCAAATAATTGAATTTAATATAATTCAAACGTAAACAAACACTTATTAAGGTAATAGCAAATGTTCCAATCCGAGCATCTGCAGGAAAAGTGGGCACCTCTTCTCAACCACGAAGGTTGTGACAAGATCTCTGATCCTCATAGAAGAGCCGTCACCGCTGTCCTGTTAGAAAACCAAGAAAAATTTATGCGTGAGCAGTCTGCTTTCTCTGAAAGTGGAATGCTTAACGAAGCACCTACTAACTCTGCCGGTAATGGTGGATTCACTGGATCTGCAGCAGCTGCAGGACCTACCGCAGGTTTCGACCCCGTTCTGATCTCCTTGATCAGACGTTCAATGCCTAACCTGGTCGCATATGACCTGGCTGGTGTTCAACCAATGAGTGGTCCTACTGGACTTATCTTCGCGATGCGTTCGCGTTATACCAACCAGTCAGGTAACGAATCATTCTTCAACGAGCCTGATTCCGCATTCTCTGGTCAGGATGCAGGCAACGACCTCACTAACGGGTTCTCAGACGTTGCTGCTGGTATGGGTACTACCAGTCAGTCTGGTTCTAACCCCTCAATCCTGAACCCTGTTGGTTCTGCAACCTCCACCGCATATGATGTCGGTCAGGGTATGCGTACCGATGACGCAGAAGGTCTGGATGGTAGCGCAGGTAATGCGTTCAACCAGATGGCATTCTCTATCGAGAAAGTCACCGTAACCGCTAAGTCCAGAGCTCTGAAGGCAGAGTACTCTTTGGAACTCGCACAAGACCTTAAGGCAATCCACGGTCTGAACGCTGAAGCGGAACTCGCTAACATTCTCTCTACTGAGATTCTGGCTGAGATCAACCGCGAAGTTATCAGAACCATCTATAAGGTTGCTGAACAAGGCGCTGTTGAGAACACCGCTACTGCTGGTGTATTCGACCTCGACGTTGACTCCAACGGTCGCTGGAGTGTTGAGAAGTTCAAGGGTCTCCTGTTCCAAATCGAGCGTGATGCAAACCGCATTGCACAAAGAACTCGTCGCGGAAAGGGTAACATCATCCTGTGTTCTGCAGACGTTGCTTCTGCATTGACCATGGCTGGTGTACTCGACTACACCCCCGCACTCAACGCTAACCTGAACGTTGATGATTCTGGTAACACCTTTGCTGGTATTCTGCAAGGTAAGTATCGTGTTTATATCGATCCTTATGCTTCCAACCTGGCTGCTAACAACGGTGGTCTGGCACAAGGTTCTAACCAGTACTACGTCGTCGGTTATAAGGGTTCTTCGCCTTATGACGCAGGTGTGTTCTACTGCCCATACGTTCCTCTTCAGATGGTTCGTGCAGTTGGAGAGAACTCCTTCCAACCTAAAATCGGCTTCAAGACCCGCTACGGTCTTGTCGCGAACCCCTTCGCAGAAGGAACCGAGCAGGGTCTGGGACGCCTCCAGGTCAATAAGAACCGCTACTATCGTCGCGTTGCTGTCAAGAACATCATGTGATCCATTCGGTTCACATCGTTCTTCAGAGGGTGGTCTTCGGACCCCCTCTTTTTTTATCTAAATAAATATAAAACTGAGATAATGGCAGTATCAAACGCATTTGCCAACCAGATACAGAATAGAAATTTTCTATCTCCAGTTGGATTTAAATTTATTTTGAATCGAACTCCTAAAGTATCATTTTTTGGTAATTCTGCAAACGTACCAGGCATAACTCTTGGTATAGCAGAACAACCAACTTACCTTAAAAATATTCCAGTTCCTGGAGATAAGATAGATTTTCAGGACTTTACGTTAAGGTTTATTGTCGATGAGAATCTTGAAAACTATATGGAGATGCAAAAGTGGATTCGTGGATTAGGATTCCCAGAATCTCTTGAAGAAATATATGACCTTCAGAATAGTAAAAGATATACTGAAGCAAATAGAGAAAAGATTATGGACATCTATTCAGATGGCACTCTTTTCATTCTAAACAGTAGTAATAATATCAACTTCCAAGTTAAGTTTAAAGATATGTTTCCATATCAATTAACAGATTTATCTTTTGATGCCACAGATGTTGACATTGAATACTTTACATCAGAGGTCACTTTCAAGTATACTATCTATGATATACTAGATAAAAACGGCAATCCCTTATGAGTTTTGATTTGGATACCATCCAAAAGATGTGGGTGGAAGATTCAAAAATTGATATTGATAACCTTCATACCGAATCTTTGAATATTCCAACACTTCATGCGAAGTACTTTGATATATACAATAACATAGTTCTACTTAAAAAGAAAGCGGAACAACAGAAGAAAAATATTCGCCATGAAAGGTATGAATACTTTTCAGGTAAAGCAGATCCAGAAGTTTATATTGATAACCCATTTCCAAAGAAAATTAGAGATAAAGAAACAATGCAAAAATATCTCGACGCAGATAATAAGTTATCTTCTGTATCTTTGAAAGTTGAATACTACGATACGATGCTTAACTATTTGGAAAGTATTCTGAAGGTAATTCAAAATCGCACATATCAGATTAAAAACGCTATAGAGTTCATTCGTTTTCAGTCAGGATTGGGTTAATGAGCGAAGAATGGGTTTATGAAAATGAAGATTTTGATCCAGAAGGAACTTATATAGAACTACAATTTGGTCCCGAAGACGCATATCTTCTTTATAAATCTGTCTCAGTTCATCTTGACAAATGGTCTGGTGGAGATCCAAGTGAACAGGAAAGACTTTATTATCTTAAAAATTTTCTGTATAGAGTTGTGCTTGAATATAAATTCAATATAGACTAATTGTACAAGGCAATTATTGATTATAAGTTTTATAAAATACAATAAATATTTTTAGATGAATGGACCTATGTGACTGACACGACAGTAAATCTTGTTATTTCTAAGTCTAACGAAGTATTTTTAAAAATTCATACAGAACCTCATATTGAATATGAGTTGCGGGATCACTTCAAGTTTGAAGTTCCCAATATGAAATTTATGCCTCAATATCGCAATAGGCAATGGAACGGAGAGATTCACCTATACGATATGAGATCAAAGCAGATCTATGTCGGTCTGTTAGATAAGATTATATCTTTCTGTAACAACTACGGATACACTTATAAATTTGAAAGTAATAAGTTCTACGGACTTCCTTTTGAGATCAATGAACAAATTTCATTTGAAGGAGTCAAGGACTACATGAACTCTATTTGTGCTCATACTCCCAGAAAGTATCAGGTTGAGGGAGTATATGATGCTTTACGACATAATCGAAAGCTATTGATAAGCCCCACAGCGAGTGGCAAATCCTTAATGATTTATTCCCTCGTAAGATATTATGTGGATAAAGGACAAAAAATTCTTTTAGTTGTTCCAACGACATCTCTTGTAGAACAGATGTACAAGGACTTTTTGGATTATGGTTGGAATGCTGACTCATATTGCCACCGTATCTATTCTGGTCGTGAAAAAAGTAATGATGCACCAGTAACCATCACAACTTGGCAGTCTGTCTATAAGTTAGATAGAACTTTCTTTGAAGACTACAATGTAGTTATAGGAGATGAAGCACACCTATTTAAGAGCAAGTCTCTTATTTCAATTATGACCAAACTTCATCATGCCAAGTATAGATTTGGTTTCACAGGAACTTTAGACGGCACACAGACGCATAAATGGGTCTTAGAGGGAGTCTTTGGACCATCATATAAAGTTACACGAACAGACGAGTTGATGAAACAGGGACACCTTTCTCAACTTGATATTCAATGTATTGTGCTAAAACATCCTCCTCACAAGTTTGAAGTATATGAAGATGAGATTCAATATCTTATTTCACATGAACAACGAAATAAATTTATTACTAACTTAGCATTAGATTTAAAAGGCAATACCCTTGTCTTGTTTAGTCGTGTTGAATCACATGGAGCAATTCTTTTTGATAAGATAAATAGCAGCAAGGGTGAGAACCGTAAAGTATTTTTTATACACGGTGGCGTTGATACTGAAGAGAGGGAGTTGGTAAGAGAGATAACAGAAAAAGAAAATAATGCAATCATCGTTGCCTCTTATGGAACTTTTTCTACTGGTATTAACATTAAGAACCTCCATAATGTGATCTTTGCTTCACCCAGTAAATCGAGAGTTAGAAATCTACAATCAATTGGAAGAGTACTTAGGAAAGGAAAAAATAAAACTAAAGCAATACTCTACGACATCTCTGATGATTGTACTTACAATTCAAGGAAAAACTACACACTAAACCATCTCATAGAAAGAATTAAAATTTATAATGAAGAGAACTTTAATTATGAGATAATCACTATTCAATTAAAGAGTTAATATGGAAGAAGATTTTTATGCAACCCTAAAATTAAACACAGGTGAAGAAATATTTGCCAAAGTAGCAGCATCCGAAGAGGAAGATAGAACTTACATTGTATTGTCTTATCCTATTACGATATCAGAAATTAAAACTAAATCTGGTAAACAGTTTGGTTATAAAATGGAACCATGGTTAAAAACTACTACTGATGATATGTTTATTCTTAAATTAGATGATGTTATAACAATGAGTGAATCATCTGATATTGAAATAATATCTTTATATCAATCTTATGTAAGACAAACAAGCAAACTTTCGAGTAATTTATCTAAGACAAAAATGTCTAGAAAAATGGGATATATCTCTAATGTCAATGATGCTAAAGAAATTCTAGAAAAACTCTACGAGAATAGTTAAGCTTTAAAGGTAAGCTATAGCTGTCTTATCAACCTTAACAAAGATATCCTACTGATGATTTGAGTACTTGTCAAGTATTTAACTAAATGGTATAATTTATAGATAATATGAGATATTTTTATGATTCAATCAGGAATGGCAAAAAGAAAAAGATCGGAACATTACGTCAACAATAAAGAATTCCTTGCTGCTCTTATTGAACATCGATGCAATGTCGAAGTTTCTTATAGAAAGAAGTTTGGAAAGAATTTAGAAGAACAAGATAAGTCTGAAAGAGCAAAACGATGGGATACGAAACCTCCTATTCCACGCTACATTGGTGAGTGTTTTTTAAAGATTGCAAATCATCTATCATTTAAACCAAACTTTGTTAACTACATGTTCAAGGAGGACATGATCTCTGATGGAATCGAAAATTGCGTTCAGTACATACATAATTTTAATCCTGAGAAATCCCAAAATCCTTTTGCTTACTTTACGCAGATCATTCATTATGCATTTCTCAGACGTATTCAAAAAGAGAAAAAGCAATTAGAAATCAAAAACAAGATTATTGAACGATCTGGTTACAGTGAGGTGTTTGACGACAACAACACCCTTGACGGATCGAACTACTCCGAGTATAATCAAATCAAGGATAATGTCCATTCTAAACTGCGTGGATAATGAAAATTGCAATCATTACCGATCAACACTTTGGTGCTCGTAAAAACTCTAAGTTATTTCACGATTACTTTCTAAAGTTCTATAATGATGTGTTTTTCCCGACGCTGGAACAGTACGGGATAACCACAGTTGTAGATATGGGAGATACCTTTGACAGTCGTAAAGGCATTGACTTCTCTGCACTAGCATGGGCAAAGAATAATTACTACGATCGCCTACATGATCTTGGTATAAAAGTTCATACAATCGTTGGCAATCACACCACATATTACAAGAATACCAACGATGTTAACTCTGTAGACTTACTCCTACGGGAATATAAAAACGTTAATGTCTACTCAGAGGCAACTGAAGTAAAGTTAGGAAACTTAAAAACGTTGTTTATCCCATGGATTAATGCAGAAAATCAAGACAAGACTTTCAAACGTATTGAAAGTTCAATTTGCAAAGTCGCGATGGGGCACCTTGAACTCCAAGGATTTAGAGTTAATAAACAAATCGTCATGGAGCATGGTCATGATTGCGAGTTATATTCAAAGTACTCCAAGGTCTTCAGCGGTCACTATCACACTAGATCGGATAATGGACGGGTATACTATCTGGGAAATCCATACGAAATGTTCTGGTCAGATGTCGGTGATCGGAGAGGATTCACCATCTTTGATACAGAGACTCTGGAACACACTCACGTAGATAATCCTCATAGAATGTTCTATAACATCTATTATGAAGATACTTCTTATCAAACATTTGATACTAGAGAATATGAGAACAAAATTGTACGAATCATTGTTCGTAAAAAGACTGATCTTAAAAATTTTGAAAAGTTTGTAGATAAACTTTATGCCTCAAATGTTTCTGAACTCAAGATTGTTGAGAACTTTCAAATTCAAGAGAATGAAGAGTTTGAAGCATTTGAGTCAGAAGATACTCTTTCTATCTTGAATAGATATGTGGAAGAAGCAAAAATAGATCTTGATAAGTCTATTGTTCAAAACCTTATTTCTGAAGTCTATCAAGAAGCTTGCGAAATGGTATAATGTTTATTTTAACAATTGACGGCAGAGAAGATGATGGTGCTTATAGTGTTATAGATGATGAAGGAAATCAAACACTATACATCTTTGAAGAAGAAGATGATGCCGTTAGATTTGCTATGATGCTAGAAGAGGAAGAATATCCTGAAATGCATGTAATGGAAGTTGATAAAGAGATAGTTGTATCTATCTGTGAAGTCCACGATCATAATTATGCTATAATAACAAAAGATGACCTTGTGATTCCCCCTGAAGTAAATGATATTATTTGAAAAAATCCGTTGGAAAAACTTTCTTTCTACCGGAAATCAATTTACAGAAGTTGAACTGAATAAAGAATCTACAACTCTTATCATTGGCAATAATGGTGCAGGTAAGTCAACGATCTTAGATGCGTTAACTTTTGTATTGTTTGGAAAATCTTTTCGTAAGATTAATAAACCACAACTCATTAACTCTACGAATGAAAAGGATTGTCTTGTAGAGATTGAGTTTACTATTGGTTCTACTAACTGGATGATTCGTAGAGGAATCAAGCCAAGTTTATTTGAAATTTATAGAAATGATACTTTGTTAGACCAGAATGCTTCGGCAGTAGAGCAACAGAAGTTTCTGGAACAGGTTATTCTTAAGATGAACTATAAGTCTTTTACTCAGATTGTCATCTTGGGTAGCAGTAACTTTGTTCCATTTATGCAACTGGCGACATCAAGTCGCAGAGAAGTTATTGAAGACTTGTTGGATATTAAGATTTTTTCTTCAATGAATAATATTCTGAAAGAAAAGATTCGGGGTATCAAGGATAATATTCGCACCTTAGAACTCAAGAAAGAATCTGTTAGTGATAAAGTTCAGATGCAGGAGAACTTTATTGAAGAACTTGAGAACCGTGGAAAGAAAAATATTGAGGATAAAGAATTTAAGATTGGCAAACTCCTTGTAGAAGAAAATAATTGGATGGGAGTCAACGAAGAAAAAAATAGAAAACTATTTGAACTCCAAGGAAAACTTGAAAGTTATAGTGGTGCTACGGAAAAACTTCGTAAATTTGGTAATCTAAAGGGAAAGATTTCTAACAAAGTATCAACTATTACTAAGGAACATAAATTTTTCTCACAGAATACGGTTTGTCCTACCTGTACTCAGGATATAGAAGAATCGTTTCGGTTAAATAAAATTGAAGACGCTCAAAATAAAGCAAAAGAGTTGCAATCTGGATATAAAGATCTGGAGGAGGCAATTAAAAATGAGGAAGAACGAGAGCGTCAATTTACTGTTCTATCAAAGGAGATCACTTCCCTAACACATGGCATTTCTCAAAACAATACTAAGATCGCTGGATGTCAACGACAAGTCAGAGATCTGGAATCGGAAATTCAAAAAGTTACCGAACAACTTGCAAATAGAACTGCTGAGAATGAAAAGTTAGATATCTTCAAAGAAAACTTAAAACAAGTATATGATGACTTGTCTGGGGAAAAAAATCTGATTCAATATCATGACTTTTCATACTCTTTGTTAAAGGACAGTGGAGTAAAATCCAAAATCATCAAAAAATATTTACCTCTGATTAACCAACAGGTTAATAGATATCTTCAGATGATGGATTTCTATATTAACTTTACGTTAGATGAAGAGTTCAACGAAACGATTCAATCCCCTATTCATGAAGACTTTTCTTATTCTTCTTTCAGTGAAGGTGAAAAACAACGTATTGACCTAGCACTTCTCTTCACTTGGAGGGAAGTTGCAAAATTAAAAAATTCAACTAATACAAACCTCCTTATTCTTGATGAGATTTTTGATTCTTCCCTTGATGGATTTGGAACAGAAGAGTTTCTTAAAATCATCAGGTATGTGATTAAAAACGCAAATGTTTTTGTCATCTCTCATAAGAGTGGAATGGAAGACAAATTTGAAAATGTTGTGAAGTTTGAAAAAACAAAAGGTTTTAGTGGAATTGTAAAATGAAAGTATTGATCACAGGACATAAAGGTTTTATTGGTAGTAATGTTTATTTGGACTGGCAAGAAGAACTTGGAAATGTAAACGTTGATGGTATTGATAGACCTGATGATGTGAGTAGTTTTTCTGGAGGTGACTATGATCTTGTAGTTCATCTTGCAGCATATGCAAACATTAGAGACAGTCTTGAAAATCCCCAACTGTTTTATGAGAACAATGTAGTCAAAGCAAAACCACTCTTTGACTGGTGTCAAGAAACAAATACTAGACTCCTTTATGCGTCTTCTAGTGCAGTAGAAGAAGACTACTGGGAAAATCCATATGCGATGACAAAATGGGTAAATGAAATGATGGCACCAAAGAATTCAGTGGGAATGCGTTTCACAACAGTTTATGGTCCTGATAGTAGGAAGGACATGATGTATCGTATGCTTCAGGATAAAACTGCTAAGTATGTCACGAATCATAAGCGAGACTGGATTCATGTGAAGGATGTATGTCGTGCTATTCGGTATCTTGCAAGTAGTGACATTACTGGTCCTGTATCTGTTGGAACTGGAAACTCTGTTTCTGTAAAAGATCTAGCAGAAAAGATGGGTATGGGTCACCTACCAGTAAAGGAAGTGACACCAGGAGAACGTCAAGACAATGCTGCCGATGTTACACTTCTGAAAAGTACTGGATGGTTTCCAAGCATTAATGTTCTTGATACAGTTTAGAGAAGTAAATTTATAAATACTTAAAAAGTTTACTTAAAATGGATTATAAAGATTTGCGTAGTATTCAAGAATCATACAATGCAATGTATTCTGAAGAAGTAGTTGAAGAAGGTTTGGCAGGTATGGTTGATAAGGCAACCAAAGCAGGTCAAGCTGGTTTGGAAAAAATGGGTGTAAAAATCAACCGCACTCCTAGACCAACTGCTAGACCAAGTGTCAGAACACAAGACACTATGCGTCAAAATCAGTCTAGTATGGAAGAAGTCGATGTCTTTGATATCGTCAAGGGTCATCTGATTGATGAGGGTGCAACCGAATCTGAAGCACTCAAAACAATGTTTTCAATGACTGAAGAAGAAATTAATGCAGTCATTGAAGCATATACCGTAACTAATGCAGACAAAAAAGGTAACACCCCTGCATATCAAAACTATATGAAAGGTATGAAAGGTAAAGATGGTAAACCCGTGTATCAGGCAGCACCCCACCTGAAGGGAGTCTGAACCACTTTTATAAGTGTCTACAGGGAGGTCTTCGGACCTCCTTTTTTTGTATAATAGATTCATACGCAACCAAGCAATGGCAGTTTCGCACGAAATCAAATCTCAACTTGCCAAACTGTTGGCAACTGAAGATCTAATTGTGGAGCATCGTCAGGTTGAAACTGCACAGTTCAACGTTCAGACTCGCGTTTTGACCCTTCCCCAGTGGGAAAAAGCAAGTAACTTTGTTTATGATATGCTTGTCGGACACGAAGTAGGTCACGCTCTCTTTACTCCAGACCAGGATCCACCCAAAGGTATTCCTCATACCTATATCAATATTGTTGAGGATGCTCGTATTGAGAAACTGATGAAGCGTAAATATCTGGGTCTTGGTAAAACCTTTTATCGTGGATACAAAGAACTTTCTGACGAAGACTTCTTCGTTCTAAAGGATGAAGATGTTTCTAAAATGAGTCTGCCTGATCGTATCAATCTTCACTTCAAGATTGGTAACTATATTGATATTCCCATTTCTTCTGGTGAAGAACAGGGGTTGGTTGATATGATTGCTGCTTGTGAAACGTTTGAAGATGTGATTGCTGCTTCTGAAGCACTCTATAAGCACTGTAAAAAGGAAAAGGAACAAGAAAAAGTTGCTGACATTCAACAGCAACCTCAGCAAGATCAAGAAAGTTCTGGTGAAGAAACTAAAAAACAGATACCTCAAATTGAAAACCAAATCTCTGAAGATACTGGTGACAGCGATAGCGAAGAAAGAGAAAAGCAAGATACTCAGAACCTGAACACTCAGATTGGTGCTGGAGACACTTTTGATGGTGAAGTTCGCACTGTAGATACTCTCAATGACAAACTTAAAGAGTTGGTGTCTAAGAGTGGCATTGATAACACCTATGCAGAACTTCCTAAAGTAAATCTTGATACTATCATTGCTAATAATTCTGAGATTCATGATCACATTGATGAGTATTTCAATCTTCAAAGTGCCCGTTTCGATACTATCTTTGACAATGTTGATGCTGAATATAAGGAGTTCAAAAAGTCTGCTCAGAAAGAAGTCAATTATCTTGTGAAAGAGTTTGAATGTAAGAAAGCAGCGGACTCTTATGCTCGTGCTACTACATCAAGCACTGGAGTCTTGGATTGCTCTAAACTGCACACTCACAAGTACAATGAAGATCTATTCAGAAAAGTTACCACTCTGAGTGACGGTAAGAACCATGGTTTAATCTTTGTACTTGATTGGTCTGGTTCAATGTCTAGTGTTCTTAAGAATACTTGTAAGCAACTTTACAACCTTATCTGGTTCTGCAAGAAAGTTTCCATTCCTTTTGAGGTTTATGCTTTCACTAATGAGTGGATTCGTCAGTATTATGATTATAAAGTTGAGAATTACGTTCAATCAAATGCTCAACCTCATTATGAAAAGAAAGAAGGACTTCTATGTGTGTCTGATCAGTTTTCAATGATGAATCTTCTTACTAGTAAAACTAACGGTAAGGAACTTGAGCGTCAGATGATTAATATCTGGAGGATTGCTAATTACTACTCTAGTTCTTGGGGTTCTTCTTATTCTATTGCAGAACGACTTTCTCTTTCTGGAACTCCTCTGAATGAAGCACTGGTTTCTCTTCATCAAATCATTCCTAAGTTTCAGAAGGAAAATAAACTACAGAAAGTTCAGTGTGTTGTTCTGACTGATGGTGAGGCAAATTCACTTCCACGTCACGTTGAAATCAAAATTGGTGATTCTAAACCTTATATTGGTGCTCAACGTTTGAACGGTGGTATTAGCTTTATCCGTGATCGTAAGTTGGGAACTACTTATGCTGTTGGATATAATTTCTTTAAGTTCTCGGAAATTCTTCTGAACAATCTTAAGGATAATTTTCCACAAGTGAACTTTATTGGTATTCGTGTCGTTTCCTCTCGCGATGCAAGTGGTTTTATAAAAATGTATTGTGATCTTGGTTCTAAAGAACACACTGCTATTCAAACTGAGTGGAAGAAGACTAAAAGTTTTTGCATCAAAAACTCTGGATATGATGCATATTTTGGTATCTCTGCATCTGCACTTTCTCAAGAGACTGAATTTGAAGTTGATGAAGGTGCAACAAAAGCAAAGATTAAATCTGCTTTTGTCAAGTCTTTGAAGACTAAGAAACTAAATAAGAAAGTTCTTGGTGAATTTATTTCTCTGGTGGCATGAACTGGAAAGAAATCGCACTTCAAAGTGAAACTAACCCTAAGATCCGTAAGGTTCTTTTAGAGGGTCCTAAGAAATTAACAGATGCATGGTTGCTAGCTGCAATGAAATTTAAGTATGGTCGGTTTGAAAAGTGACCCATGATTATTTGAGATCCCTCTTTTTTACCCTATAATAACTTCAGTTCAAACAAACAACATGTCTCTCTCACCTGAGTTCATTCGCACTTCCCTTCAAGGGTTGTATGGTGAGTCTGTTGCTGCTGCTGATATTCGTGCCTGGTGTGCTATGAATGGCGCGAACTACCAAACTGTCACCAACAAACTTGCTGATTACAAAACTAGTCGTGGAAAGTGGAACTTGACCGTTCAAGAAAAACTAGAGCAAACCTATCAGGCACTACCTGCTATGCCTGCTATCAAACAAAACCTTATTCCTGCAAAAGATGATACCTTCGTCAGCTTTGGTAACTTCGCTGATATTAAAAAAATTATTAAGTCCGGTCTGTTCTATCCAACGTTCATTACGGGTCTTTCGGGTAATGGTAAAACGTTCTCTGTGGAGCAAGCATGTGCTCAAACAAAACGAGAACTTATCCGTGTAAACATCACAATCGAAACAGATGAAGATGATCTCATTGGCGGATTCCGCCTTGTCAATGGTGAAACCGTTTGGCACAATGGTCCAGTCGTCGAAGCCTTGGAGCGCGGTGCGATTCTATTGCTTGACGAGATTGACCTGGCTTCCAACAAAATTCTTTGCCTTCAATCAATCCTGGAAGGAAAAGGAGTTTTCTTGAAGAAGATTGGTAAGGTTGTTCAACCTACCGATGGTTTCAATATCGTTGCCACTGCAAACACTAAGGGTAAAGGTTCTGATGATGGTCGCTTTATTGGTACTAATGTTTTGAATGAAGCATTCCTGGAGCGTTTTCCTGTGACTTTTGAGCAAGAATATCCGACAGTTGCTATTGAGCAGAAAATTTTGAACAAATTTTGTACTGATGAAAATTTTTGTATGCGACTTGTTGATTGGGCAGATATCATCCGTAAGACCTTTTATGATGGTGGTATTGAAGAAATCATCAGCACTCGTCGTCTGATACACATTATCAAGGCATACAACATCTTCCAAGACAAAGCAAAGGCAATTCAGGTTTGTGTGAATCGTTTTGATGATGAAACCAAGCAAGCATTCCTTGAACTATATGATAAAGTTGATGCAGATTTCCAAATGCCTGTAGAAAATAATAGTACCGATGTGATTGACACAGAGGTTTCATTTTGATATAATATGACTAACTCATGGTCCTTTCTATTTGACGAATTAAATATGTCTAATCAAAATTATTGGGAAGATGGCGGATTCAGTTTGACAGGTAATCCTCCTTATCAGACAAATACTGCATCTTCAGACACTAGTGTTTTTAGTAGTTCTTATCTTGCAGGTGATAGGGGTAATGACCATATCTCATTTATTGGCAATGATGCTCGACCAGCAGCACAGATTCCCGTTACTCTTGGAGGAGAAGATACTATTACTTTTAATATGAATCAACCTTTTAAATCAACACCCACACCCACACTTACACCTTCAACTAACACTAAGCAAAAGTATAGTGAAGATGTAATCATTAAAGAACTAAAAGATTACATCACTAGAACATATGACCAGCACTATTCTGCTGGTTCTGATAAGATTCAGACTCTTGATCTTATCGAAGCTTGTGGTGATGGTGAGGCATTCTGTCGCAGCAACATTCTCAAGTATGCGTCACGATATGATAAGAAGGGAACTGCGCGTCGTGACATTATGAAAATTCTGCATTATGCTGTGCTCCTAATGCATTTCAACGATAAGAATGCACAACGTGAAATCTACCCTCAATGAAACTGAAACCATCCAATACTATGAAACTATCTGATCGCACAATCAATCTTCTTAAGAACTTCTCTTCTATCAATCAGTCGATTCTTTTTAAAGAAGGCAACTCTCTTCGCACTATTTCTGTGATGAAGAACATCCTTGCAGAAGCAAATATCGGAGAGGATATTCCTCGAGACTTTGGTATCTATGACCTTAATCAATTTTTGAATGGTCTTAATCTACATCAAAGTGCAGAACTTGACTTTCAGAACGATGGTTATGTGGTTATTAAAGAAGGCAGGTCACGATCAAAGTATTTCTTTGCAGACCCTAATGTCATCGTGACTCCTCCAGAGAAGTCTATTTCTCTGCCTACTGAAGATGTATGTTTTACTCTTGACACCAATCAACTTGATAAACTACTGAAAGCAGCAGCAGTGTATCAACTGCCAGACCTTTCTGCTGTTGGTGAAAATGGTGTTGTTAAACTTGTTGTTCGGGATAAGAAAAACGAAACATCTAATGACTTCTCTGTTATTGTTGGTGAAACTGAAGATGAGTTTTCTTTCAACTTCAAAGTTGAAAACATCAAGATCATTCCTGGTTCTTACGATGTTGTTGTATCTAAGAAACTTCTTTCTCGATTCAAGAGCACTCAGTATGATTTGACTTATTATATTGCTCTGGAACCCGATTCTACATTTGCAGATTGATATGAAAAGGTGGGAAGTTACTTATAAACTCCCTGCTACGGGGAGTAAGTATCATAAGACAATTGTGGAAGCAAATTATCAACATGATGCAAAGAAGATTGCACAAGCTCAAATTCCTTCTGCTATAATTTGTGGAGGTCCACAACCTGTAAGATGAAAACAATTACATGGATGAGAATAGTTGGCAGTATCGGAGTTATTACCGCATATTTCACTATCCTACATATCAATGTTTTGGTTGGTGTGATAATTAATTTCATTGCCGACCTTGTGTCAATTCCTTACTTTGTGAGGACTAAGGCATGGGATGTTGTTATAATGCTATCATTTCTTCTGAGCATCAGTATCAGCAAACTATTATCATAAACATTTTTATATAATTATGAATCGTAATGAATTTCTTTGGGTCGAAAAATATCGCCCCAAAACTATTGATGAGTGCATTCTTCCTGAGTCTACTAAGAATACCTTTAAAGGGTTCCTAGATAAGGGTGAGGTTCCTAACCTTCTTCTTTCTGGTCCTCCTGGTATAGGTAAGACCACTGTCGCTAAAGCCCTCTGCAATCAACTTGGAGTAGATTCTTATGTCATCAATGGATCCGATGAAGGTAGATTTCTTGACACTGTACGGAATCAGGCCAAGAACTTTGCTTCGACCGTATCACTTTCGTCAGATGCAAAACACAAAGTCATCATCATTGACGAAGCTGATAACACAGGGAACGATGTACAACTCCTCTTACGGGCAAATATTGAGACGTTTTATAACAACTGTCGATTCATCTTCACCTGTAACTACAAAAACAAAATCATCGAACCCTTACATTCTCGGTGTGCCGTCATCGACTTTGGAATCAAGGGAAAAGAACGACAGGAAATCGCAGCAGGATTCTTCAAACGTCTCCAAGAAATCTTGGGTACAGAAAATATTGAATATGATAACAAGGTCCTGGTAGAACTTATCAATAAGCACTTCCCAGACTGGCGTCGTGTTCTTAATGAGTGTCAAAGATACTCGACTAGCGGAAAGATTGATTCTGCTATTCTTGCTACCTTCTCTGATGTTTCTGTAAATGACCTTATCAAAAACCTTAAACAAAAGAACTTCACTGAAGTTCGTAAGTGGGTCGTTAATAATATGGATAATGATTCTGCGACACTTCTTCGTCTTATATACGATGCTCTCATGACAACCCTTGAAAACAATAGCATTCCTGCTGCTGTACTTATTTTTGCTAAGTATCAGTATCAGATCGCATTTGTTGCCGACCAAGAAATCAATTTCCTTGCTTGTTTAACTGAGATTATGTGTGAATGTGAATTCAAATGACAGAAGAGCAACTAGAAAAAGAACGTCACATTGATGACGATTGTGAAGTTGTCAATAACTTCTATCGCGCTAAATATTGGCACCCAAACATTCCATTCTATCTCCAGGATGAAAATGGAGACACCTATGAGTTTGGTTGGAAACTCATTTATCAATATATCGAGAATCTAAATGCTTAATGTAAAATTGTTTCGTATCGTGACTGGTGAAGAAGTTATCGCAGAAGTTCTTTCTGAAGATGACTCTACTGTGACTGTTCAGAATGGTCTAGTTGTTCTTCCAACTGGTCAAAGTATTGGTTTTGCCCCTTGGGCGACCGTTGTTGATGAAGACAATCGTGAACTGGTTGTATCTAGAAATCATATTGTTTACATTGGGGAAATTTCCTCTAGTATCAAGAAAAAATATAATGAAATTTACGGAAGTAAATTGATTACTCCTGAAGACAAAAAACTTATTTTATGATTATGAAAAAGAAACAACGATGTCAAGTTAAGTCCAGATTCTATTATATTTTCTGGGGAACTGCTACGGTAGCAGTAGTTTTAGGTCAACTTTATGTTGGTAGTGGATACCGCATTTTGCATAATGATATGCAGAATTTATTGCAAAAAGTTGATGGCGTTCTTCTTCGTGCAGATGAACCCAACTACCTATGAAATCTCATAAAACTCCTTTAAGGTATCCTGGTGGCAAGTCTCGTGCCTGCACTAAAATGGATCAATACCTCTTGAAGGTATCTGATTCTAAAGAATACCGTGAACCTTTTTTAGGTGGTGGTAGTGTAGCAATTCACATTACTAAAAAGTATCCTCATCTTGATGTGTGGGTCAATGATCTGTATGAACCTCTTTATAATTTTTGGAGAGTTCTTCAAGATGATGGTAATGCTTTATATGAAACACTATGTGATTTAAAATCTAGACATCCAGAACCAGAATCTGCAAAAGAACTATTCTTAAAATCAAAGGAGTATTTAAATGATGAATCCAATAATGATTCTTTACAGCGTGCTGTCAGTTTTTATACTATCAATAAGTGTTCTTTTTCTGGTCTCACCGAGTCATCCTCCTTCAGCAAACAAGCAAGTGACTCAAACTTCTCAATGCGAGGAATCGAAAAA
>Ga0181407_1000069_pt1 | contig 29925 bp, 52 predicted proteins | sample 30SPOviralmetaG_FD_130136 | JGI IMG/M metagenome (GOLD analysis project Ga0181407, IMG submission 130136) | Marine viral communities from the oligotrophic San Pedro Time Series (SPOT) site, San Pedro Channel, CA, USA - 30 SPOT_SRF_2012-01-26 | ecosystem: Environmental > Aquatic > Marine > Strait...
GGTCTATGCCGGTGACGTGGACTCCCCACAGCCTCTCACCAGTATAACCGGGAGTGTTCTGTTTCCTAGCGATGTCCACAGCGAACTGCATTATCTTCATCACACGGTCGTGGGTGCCCGGATAGTCGTAGGCCGTCCTGTCTCCTTGCTGCATGACCCAAGGGTCCCAGCATCGAATGCGGTCGTTGTCCCTGTGGAAGGCGGAGGCCGTGCCGGCCCCACCACCATCGAAATCCAGAATCCACAGTTGGCCGTCGCTCTTGCTCTTGCTGAAGGCGTCGAGCACGATGGCGGACTTGCCGGTGTTCTCGTGCCCTGCTATGAGGGCGAAAACCGTGCTCTTGGGCTGCTGCTGATGCAGTATGCTCAGTTCAGCACGTAGGTCTGCGAACGGGTCGATTGTCTTCTTGGCTTTTGCAGGGGTATTAACAGGTGGGAGTTCCTCCTCCCTGTCCTCCTGCATCTGCTTCGCTGCTCCGAAACCAGCCATCACTCTTGTCCTCCGGCTGCTTTGTTCAGTGCCTCTATGTCACGTAGCAAGTTCTGAGATGCCGCCATCACAGCATTCGCATGCTGCTCAAGCAGTCTCTGAGTCAATTGCATCTTGGCCAAATGCTGCTCGAGAGCAGGGATGGAGGCCAATTGTTTCCTCAGCACTTCATTTTCGTTCTTCATATCCTTCATTGTTTCCTTCATTGTTTTCTTTGCCACAATAATCACCTCACTCGAACTGCTCCCTTGCGGTGTTGCCGCCGCCCACTCTGGGTCTAACCCTGCGTGGGTCGGCATAGACGCCGAACACGTTCAACTTGGGTAGTTTCTCACCGTCGATGACAGACATACCCACACGTCCGACCACTAGCACAGTGGACTTCTCAGCCCACTCGATGTGACCGTCGTCCTTCCTAGCAACGAAGGGGTCAGTTGAGTCATAGCATGCACCGCTAACCCAGCATGACACCTCAGAGCCACGGCTTTGGCCGTGCATGCTCTGCAGCCCTATGCTGGTTAGGTTGAGGGAGAAGTTTCTTCCTGTCTGGTCGTACTCGCTGTCCCTCGGTTCCGTGGATAGCCTGTTGACCGTTCCCTTCGTAATCACGATTGGGCCGGACCTTCCAGTCTCACCATTAATCTCGAAAGTTCTGCTGCGAGCCTCATACACCTCCGCTAGGTCCTCCAAGGGGACGAAGCAGTCATGGAACCGCTTGTTTGTCATGAACTTGGATGGGTGTAGATGTTCTCTCTCAGACTCACCGACGAAATCATCCGTGTACTTGATTGAATCCTCGAATCCCATAGACACACCTAGGACGTCCTTGTAAGCCTCCGGGGCGTTGTCATTGGGCGGTCTGACGTATATCCTGCATGGTTCTCCCACCTTCACGGATATGTCCACAGCACCACCGACGCAATCCACTCTCCACATCTGGATGCTGCTCTCGAACTTGCTCTCCTCGTTTCCTAGGAAGAAGTAGTGCCTTCCCATCATGCTCGATGGCATTGGTCTTCCGGTTGTCGAGCCTAGGAGGCATATGTAATCACCATCTGCCATGAATCCCATGGATGGTACCTCGTTGACGGGCTCCAATGTGTCGATGACTCCGTTGGTTGTCTCTATGACCCATTGGTCTCCCTTCTTCTGATAGACTCCGACCTTGCCGCTGCCGATAGCCTGATTGGGGTCCATCGTGTAGTCCCTCTTGGCTCTGGCTACCATGTTGGCACGCCTGTCTCTCTTGTTGGCGTCCACACCGATGAAGCATCCGACGAAGCAAGTCGTGTTGGCCCCACCGGATACGGTACTCCTGCGTAGTTGTACGAAGCACTGCTCCGCCCAATCAATGAGAAGGTCCTCATCCTCGTCTTCCCAGTTCTCACAGCCGTAGTCGTCTCTGATGCTGTCGAGGAAGTGCTTGGTGACCTCCTCCACTGAATCCCCTGTGCGTTCTGCGTGCTTCTCTATTCGCACACGTAGCCCATCGGGCATCGCATTGCTCGGCTTCGCCATCTTAGCGAAGCCCGCTGGGGCGTTCTCTTTCTGTTCTATCTCATTTATTTCTTCAGTCAATTATTCAACTCCTTTTTCAATTTCGCAATAAAGCAATCCACGTAGGAATAACTGTTGTCAGGCCATTCGTGAATGCGACTCATCATGTCTGAGTAGACTGCGAGTATGTCCCACAGCCTGTTGGTATCCTCTCCTATCTCGAAGAAGGATGATATATTCTGATAGAAGGACTGCATGACCATCATTCTGGTACTGCCCCTGTCGAGGGCATTGTGGAGGCTAACTCTCATCTCCAACCAGTTGTCAACGAGAGCGGATGCTGCTGCGTCGGAGACCACATCTATCTCCTTGCACTTCTCCTTCAACGCATCCTCGTCATGCTTGAGCGACTGGAGAGTGTTCACACACGCTCTCAGGTCACCGTTGTGAATGTAAACCAGACGTGGGAACAATGGCTTCCACGCCTCTATGATATTGAAATCCAGATTGACTGCGACACATACGTTGGTAAGATGCATCGCACCCTCCTCCGGTGTGAGAGGCTTGAACTCATAGACCGAGCATCTGCTCTTGATTGCAGGTCGTATCTTGTCCGCTTGATTCGCTGTCAGTATGAATAGGCAGTTATCCGAGTGATTCTCAATAACCTGCCTCATTGCATCCTGTGCCGCTGGTGTGAGACCATCAGCCTCATCCAGAAGAGCGACTCTCCTGTCAGCGCCGAGAGGTCTGGTGCCAGCGAAGGTCTTCAGTTCCCCTCGTATGGAGTCGATGCCTCTCTCATCACTGGCATTGGTCTCCAAGTAATTCACAGGGTCGTAGAACTCACCTAATACCGCACGTGCTATCACTCTGGCTGATGTGGTCTTCCCTACTCCGGGTGGACCAACTAGAAGGAGGGATGATGGCCATTCGTCATTGGACTGCCAAGACTCGGCGTCGGAGATGAAGTTCCTCTGCCCCACTATGTGCTTGAGGCTCACGGGCCTCGCTCTCTCATTCCACTGCATCACTCATCCCTCTTTACTTCTTTAAATATGAATTCAAATTTCTCAGCCCATTCGACGAAGTCATCGAAGTCCTTCGGCATGGGATTATCCATACACCACAGGAATAGGTCGAGATTACTTTCATCACGTAAGTGTTCTCTGACCCCTGATTTCTTGAACAGTATATCGAACTTCATAATATCCTCCTCATCATAGTACATCTCCAGAAGTGGTATGCCCATCGTATCGAGTTCATCCTCTATCAGTTCCAGAAGGTCGTGCCTGTCATGCTTGAACAGAGTCTTCCACCATGCGTATTTCCTGAACCTGAAGCCTAAGTCGTTGTTGTCAGACCTAGTGACATTCACGTGGAACCTGATGTCAGACACGATGAAGCCCAGTGCGTATGACCAGTCGTCCATCTCAATCCTCTCCGTACATGAGGTCCACGAGTTGCACAACGTCCGACAGACCTAGGTCGTCATGAACTGCAATCGGCAGGGGAGTGACAATCTCAAGTGGGTCTCTGTTGACTTCAGGTACCACCACCTCCAGCACTATGCACTCATTGTCTATCTTCTGCCAGTCCTTGCGTGGGCTGAGCGGTGTCCTTCTCTTTATGCTGAACGTCAGTTCGCTGGCCAAGTCTCCTTTCACCATGAAAGTACCCACCACGACATAGTCCTCTATCCCATCCACTATGTTGACACTCACCATCAGGCCGTCATCCGTCTGCTTGAATGAATGAACTCGGAAGTACTTTCGAGCAAGAGAACGCATGAGTGTGAAGCCTCCATCCTCGGACGGCTCGTAAGGCGCTGGATTAGGAAATCGAATGACGTCGTCGTCAATCATGTAGGATAGTGAACTCCACTGCTCAACCTGTGTTGGGAAGTGGATGGTGACAGGCTCGTCGGTGAGCATGCCTTGGAATCGATTCAACCTCTCGTCGAGAGTCAGCATGGGGTAGCGGGGGAATATAGCATCATACACGTTGATGTGATTGTCGTCAGGTATGGCCTCGAGTATTACTGGCCCACGAATATCCCAATCGAGAATGGGGGCCTTCCCTCTCGGCACCAGCCTGCCGCTCCTGTCACGCCACACCAAGCGAGAGCCGTCTATCTCATTGAGCACGTGCAGCATCTTGGTGCTGCCCTTGTGCATGATTCTCTGATACATGTTGTCGTTGAACTCCTCCATCCTGCTGGGCCCGTCCGTTGACAGGTAGGGCAGGAAGTGCCTCGGCATGAGAGCGAGGCTCGGCTCCTCGTACCATCGAGCGCCAGCATCGAGAGACTCGGGGTCGTCGAACAACACCCGTATGAGTTCGTCGCTGCTCTTCATCGACATGTGCCGCTTGAGTATATCAGGTTGAACTTTATTTCTGGCAAGTGCTCTGATGAAAGATACTTCAGTCATGATAGTATCTGAGAGAATGAAACGCCAGAATAATCTGGCCTCAATCTCATCCATCATGTGGGCCACGTCTAGAATCTTGACAGCACCCTCAGCCACGCTCTCAGCGTATTGTACAGCCTGAGAGACCGACCAATTCCTTGAGGTGGATTTGTTGCTCTCATTAGCAAGCGCCATCCAGAGATTGTCCTCGCCAAGTACATCCATGACGACATCGACATACACACCCACCTCCTTTGCGAACATCGATGCGAGTTCGCTCCTGCTCAGTAGTTTTCTCCTAGGGAAGAATAGAGCATGCAGATTGACCGCGTCCTCCACTTCTTCTATCTTGGAAATAAGATTGACTTTACGTCTGCCCAATCTCATTGACTCGTGAATCCTCGACGCTTGAGTGAACCTCACCCAAGCACCTCCTCTATCACGAAGGAGTATGCATCGCTCCACTCTCTTGGTCTGGGTTGCGTGCTAATCTCAAGCACCTGCTTGGAGGCCTCCACCATCCTCTTGACTGTCACCTTGTGACCATGTCTGTTCGACACGATGTACAGGCAATCCACCAAGAGGCCATGCGGCGTTCTCCTGTTGTCCCAGAGCGGATGCTTAAGCATGGCTTCATGCAGCCTCTTCGCCTGCTTGGCCACGTGAAGAGGGAGTGAGAGTGCCATGGACAGGTGAATGGTATAGTCCTTCGACTGACCATGCACAGTGTGTCTCAACGCTGTGGTTGTCTTTCTATCATGGCTGCTCGGCATTCCCACTCACTCTCTCTTTCGCTTCCAACTCATCCTGAACCTCATCAAGGAACTCACGAAGTCTGGGCATGAGTTCCCTCAACTGCTCGACAGTGAGCCTGAGCCCATGACGCGTGTGCTGGTTCTTGCCCTCCTTCATGTTCATGATGCGGAAGTCGACCCATATCTTGTCGTAGTAGTCGACTCTCCTGACGGCGACATCTCCCTTGCCGTCCATCCACTTTCCTTCCATGCTGGAAGTTCTCCATATCGGTTCCTCTCCCATTCTATCAGCCTCCTATCATACAATCATAACACATGAGATGAGCGGGGTCCCATACCAGATTCCTCTGCTTCTTGCATCTGATGCAGTACTTCCCTGAGTGTTTATTCACCGGGACTGGCATTTCCAAAGCACTCCTTACACATCAGAGTGCCGTTGTGGTAATTCCACATGACTCGCCTGACACCGCATCTCCTGCAGTGCTCAATGACTCTCGCCTTCACTCCTCCTCATCTCCTATTATCCTACAGTACGTGCCCCACATCCAAGGTGGTACCTTCGCTCCCGTGTTGGGGGAGCAGGAACCCACAAGTACTCCTAACTCTTTTGTATCTGCTGTCTCTATCATCTGCCTTCTGGTCATGGCCTGAAGTTTGGTGCCGTCTGAATCGACGAACTGCATGAACAGGTCATCACCCGCAAGCAGGTGGTAGTCATCGGGGTCCATGTTTATCTCACCGTCGCACTCAGGGCACTGCATCTTGTAGGCCCACACCTCGATTGTGTCTGTGTCACCTGACTCCATGAGAACCTCCTGCTCGTTGACGAAGTAGGCCACTGCCTCATCCAACGCCATCTCGGATATCCTCTTGCCGCAATCATGGGTCCAAGTCTGCGCTATCTCCATCTTGTGCTGCTGCTCCATGATGTATGCCTGCTCCGGGTTGGTAGGTGGCTCGTAGTCTACCTCCTCACCCTCGGCGATGTTGATGCCCACGGACATCATCAGAGTGGCGAACCTAGCGTGGTTCTCCATCACATCTGGATGGTTCATCCTCTTCACCAGTTTCCAAGTGTTCTCATCCAACTTCTGATATGTCAGGCCTGCACCGTCCGGTGACCATATGCCACCGATGCCTATCGACCCAAAGTGTTCTCTCGCCCAATTTTTCATCTCTTCATTTACTTCAAACGTCATATTAATTCGTCCTCCCAACTTGGGATTTGCGCCTCTGCCCTCTCTCTTCTAAGTATAACGATGGTATCGCAGCCCCAGCAGGGCATCATGAGGAAATCCTCGAATACCGCGATGAAGCCATCGTCGTGATTTTCACATCCGCATCTCTCACAATGCATGTAGGTCGGTTTGATTGGCATCGTGTACAGCATCTGCACCGGCTCGTCCTCGAACACGGCGTGGAAGTCAGCCTCGGCGAGGGAGCGAACATGCCCATCCTCGACTATCATACCTCCGGGCAGGAAGTTCGAGACGGTGACCACACTATTGTCATAGTCACTCTCTTCACTCATCGAAGTACACCTCCTTCAACTTGGACTTGTATGTTGCATACCCTTCGGCATGGCAGTCAACACATACTATCCTCAGTATAATATCGCCCTCCGAGGAATGGTAGTCCTCGACGGCGTTACTGCTGTCGACCCTCCACTCCTCATGCTCGCAGGGAGGATGCCTCCCATCGATGTACGCATGGTCGGCTGCTGTCATCCCGTCAGGGTAGTTGCTGGTCATGCTGTCACCTCAATTCCTACTTGTTCTTTGATGAGTTCCCATGCGCTCACAAAGTCACCCATCAACTGCTCACTTTCTTCGTATCGCTTGATAATATTTCTAATTCGTTTTATTCTGTATTCGTGATTCATGCAGTCACCCCCATCCACCAGTCAGGCGGGCTCGTGTGCCTGTAGTGCACACCACCCGGACTGTGTACTTTGGAGTGGTAGTACGCTCGGTACGCCGTGACCGCATCCTTGTGCTTGTACTCGTCAGGCATGGCCTGAGCGAATGGCGTGCGTTCACCTTCAGGTATCATCTTGCTCATGCTTGACATCTGGTAGATTGGATTGTGACAAGCATGAACCTTGCCGAACCTGTGGTAGTACTCGTCCAGCAGTGCCTCAGCGTGATGAGCCAACCACTTGAAGTTGGCACGTGTCTCTCCTGCAAAAACCGTACACGGATGAAATCTATACCCACCCCTGTATGGCTTGCCGCTCGTCTTGGCAACGGGCATCTGCTCATCGGTAGCACCCCATCTGCGCAGCGCTGATGCCATCATCTGTGCTGACTCCACCACCATTTTCGGCACCCTGACGCAGTCCATCGCCTGCGCTGCCTTCATCGGGTTGTTGTCTAATACGACTATGTTCATTCAATCCCACCCCTCATTCGCTGGTGGTACCAGTCCGTCCCTGTGACCGTTCCATCCCTCGTAGACATGTCCTTCAGGTAGGAAGGACACTCTCTTGGATGCCATGTTGAGTATGACCTTCCTGATATTCTGCACAGCAGTACGTGCCCTCTTCAGGGCATGCTCGTCGTCTGCGTCCTTGGGTGACCTCATACCGGGCACGCCTCGCTCGGCCCACCCTTGTATGTCAGTCTCCCTGAGTATGTTCATGAGGAGTTCAAATTCAGCGTGTTTTATGCTCGTGAATCTATCACTCATTCTTGAGTCACCTCCATCAAATGCTCTCTCCAACGCTCTCTCTCGCCCCAATCCTCGACATTCATCATTTTGTCAATCGATTCTACAAGATAGTTGAACAGTTCCTTCTTACCCCACGTCTTGTTCTTTCCTGTGAGTCTGGACTCATTGTTGAAAGCCTTGAGCACGTCTGACTTCCTACCGTTCTTCATGACGTCATGGAACATGAAGAGCAAATGCCTCAAGTTATCCCTATCATTCACGATGTGCTCTGCAATCTCATGTGGACTTGCTATGTATCCCATTACTCCAACACCTTTCTGAGTCTGCCGAGTAAGACATCCAACTTCTCGATGGTGTCCTCTATGACGAGCCTCTGCTCTCCGCACTTGGCCTCTATCTCCTTGTGTCTCTGAGCGAACATCTTGGTCACGCTCTCAAAATCATTCACTGGGTTGTATTGCCTTTTCAATCTCATGTGCGTGCCCCTCTTCATAGAATCATCTCTAGGGGCTTTCATACGCATCTTGCTGTGCAACACTCCTATCTTATCTTGATAGAGACCTTTTCTCCTCAACTTGTTCAGCCTCTGGTCTACAGTACCAACTGACCTTTTCATAGAACGTGCCATGTCCACTCTCTTCAATCCCCGAGCGTACATGCTCACGAGTTTCTCGTCATCTTTCGTTGTCCATTTCTTGTATTTTCTTTTTGTCTTCTTCATGTCTTTCCCTCTTTGCTTCTTTAAATATGAATTACAGTATGAATACATCCTCCCCCGAATGAGGAGGTTCCATGCCGTCCAGTTCAGATGGGTCTATCCCCATCTGCTGCGCCATGAATTCAATCTGCTTCTCGTGATTGTATATCGGCACGTCCGATGTCTCGGCCAACTTGATGGCCTCATCCATCTCTATCAGTCCCTCGTTCGCCATCTGCATAATGACCAAGACTCCCTCCGCCGAGAGGCCCTCGCCACTCGCCGTGTCTGCTGTGCCTCTCACCGATACCTTGGGGTTCATCCTGTCCGTGTTGACAGATATGTCCAACCCGGATAGTTTGCTGGGATGTATTCCTGTCTCAGAATAGATGTCCTGTATCAGCATCTGCCACCCAATCCCGTCGAGCGGTGGGTACTGGCCGAGCGTCACGTGAAGGTGAAGCCATGCGGCGTGCTGCGCCATCGAGTCCTGAGTAAGGGACTGCAACGTGTCCAGCGTGTCCATGCGAGACAGGATGTAGTTCCACGTCCTCTCAGGTATGGGCATGCCGTTTATCTGCTTGGCGACTGACTCCAAGTGCTCCAGCACATACTCTATCGTGCTGTTCATTCCTCTTCACCTCGCATCTCATCGACAAGCGTCTGTTGCTCATGGATGGCTTGTAGCAGATGCAGTTCATCCTGTAATGCGGGTTGTGTTGACATGGAGTACATCCGCCTTTTTAGGTCCTTCATCCCCTGAAGCCTGCCTTCCTCGTATGTCAGGAACTCGTCCGCCTCTGTCAGGCTGTCTGCATAACTCATTCTTCCTCACCTTCCAAGTCATCAGCGAACTTCCAAATCCTACACATGACATCCAAGTCACGCATCTCGACTTGCCTGAACTCCTCTCTGGTGATGTAGTTGTGATAGTCACTACCAAACCACTTGCCTCTTGATTCCTCTTCCAGTTCAAGTAGAGTCTCCTCATCCTCCTCTTCCAACGATTCCCTCTCTTGCCCAAGAGTATCTCTCCACCCGTCTAACATCTGCTCGTGGTATTGGATGCATGCCTCAGCGATTGCCACATCTCTGAACTCCTGCCATCTCTCTATGAGATTCTTGGTCTGCACACTCATTCCGATTCCTCCTCATTACTCTCAGGTAGTAGTACTGGTGCTTGGTCGGTACCAAATTGATACGACCACTCCACGCCGCAGTCCTTGCACCTGAGATTCAACTCATGCACGTGGGTGAAGGTGCCGTCTCTCCCGGCCCACTCCCAGTCGTGCCAGTCTCGTGTGGCGCACTTCTCCATCGTCTTCAGTTGGTTGTACTCCTGCTCGAGAGTAGTTGCCTCGCTCGTCAGTTCGTACATCTTCATCTCCAGTTTCGCTATCTTATCTTTCACGTCGTATGTCATTCAATCTTCGCCTCCCTTTTCCGCCAAATTCATTTGATACAAGACATAATCGAGTGCTTGAATCCAACCCCAAACTTCTTCACCATCTGTTCTCAATAGTTCCTCTTTATCCTCTTGGTAAATCTCAAACTGCATTTCTATTTCTTCTCTTAGTTCCTTGTACTTTTCTTTGCTAATCATTCCTCTTCCTCCACTGCGTATTCAATGTAGCATCCGTCGCTGGTCCTCACGTCGCCGGTCATCTCGACCTCGGCGTCGCAGACCGAGCATGACAGCGTGATGCTGGCCTCATCGAACGAGCCGTCCGTGTAGGCATGGGCCATGTCCCACGAGTGGTAGCCTCTCTCCTTGCACGTCATCACTGCGCTCATTCCTCTTCCTCCATTTGTGCCTCGTAAGCATCCCACGCTAGATTGAATTCTCCCGCTTTAGGTGCGTACTGCTCAAGCCACTCGATGTACTTGTATTGCATATCTAGTTCTCGAGTCAAATCCTTGGTCACCTCTCGCTGCCGTTGTACTTGTGCAAGTAAGAAACCGATGGGGTTGGGATGAAATTCACGAGGCCAAAATCCTCTCTGTTGTAATCCTCTCTCAACAACATGTAAAGGGGTACTCATATTCTCAAAATCCATAATCACTTCATCCGTTAGTAAATCCCAATCACTTCGCTGTTGTAGTAACGTTCTCTCCATTATTCTTCACCTTCCCATGCTATGTTGTCCATGCACCATGAGTCGTGTTCCACGACTTGCACCATGTTGAGTTGTAATTCACCCAGCACACCGTCGCTCCGCTTGAAGGTGAAGTACACCTCGTTGCCTTCCCAATTCACATTCACTATTCTCATTCTTTCATCTCTCCTGTATATTCATCAGTGTTGTATTCCTGCTCCCACACCGGGTCGCTTATGCCATGCTCACGCAGGCGCTGCAGCCTCATGCCGGACTGCTCTTGGAGGATGTCGACGAAGCCTTGCAGCCTCCCGATTTCCTTCTTCAGTTTGGCGAACGCTATGTGTATGCCACCCATGTCACCACTCGCTCCCGTTGTAGTTGACTCCCACAGCATCCTCGTCCTCGCCGAGGGCCGTCATCAGATAGTGAGGCCATTCCTCGTTCTCGGGGTTGTCCGAGAAAACTAGGGCGCACGTCTTGGTCCCTATGCTGTAACTGACGCTGGTGATGTCACCGTTGTCGTCCAACTCGGAACTGATGTGGATTTCACCACCGTTATCACGCATGGTGAAGAACCAGTCCTCTCCCTTGAGGAGGCTGTCAAGCACCTTCTTCTTGAACGGATGCATCACTGCCCACCTACCACGAGCATTGCCTTGTTCCATGCGACCTGCTTCTTCTTGGCGAGGGCGCCGAACAGAGCCGACTCCTGCCTCTTCTGACTGACCTTGCCGTCAGCCAGTCGTGTGAAGTCGTGGTCGATTGCCTCGGTGATTGTGTTGTAGGCCTGCCATACTGTGCCGGTCATCATGCCGACGTTGTTGGTGTCCTCGTACAGTCGCTCCTGAACGCTCTCCAGCAGGTTGCGGCCACGTGTCTTGAGGTTGCCCTCCTCGTCCTTCTCGATGCCTAGGACGTCGATGAAGTACGTCTCCATCTCACCCATGGTCATCTGCGTGCTGAGCATGCCGTCCGCCATCTCGCCCCATCGTAGGAAGTCGGTGTTGACCATGCCGAGAGTGTCTCTCGCTAGGTCGACCCTGTCCATCATGGTCCGTGTGTGGCGGATGTTGTATCCCTGCCCGCGCCCTTGGTTGAGGGCCCAAGTGAGTGTGTTCTGGCACACCACCCTGATTGGCGTCTGTAGTATCTTGACAGCGCCGCTGCCGTCGTGCGTGTTGCTGATGAGGATGAACTGATTCACCTCGTCGCTGCCGCCGATGACGACGCTCTGTGGCATACGTGCCAGCAGCCACACCTTCTCGCCGTTGCCGAGCGCACCGCACACCTCTATCTTCGCTTCCTGCGTCTGCATCAGGTCATCCATGAATGCGAATGCATCCTCGTTCTGAAGTGCTGTCCACACTCGTCCCACGCTCTTGCCACCACGGCTGAGCGGGACGAGTTTGTCATCCTCGTCTCTCCTGAACACACCGAAGGTATCGGGGACACGCACTGGGTTGCCGTCTTCCTCGACTGCCCACAGTGGTAGTTTCTCCACCTTCCAATCCAGATGCGCCATCTCTAGCGCCTCTGCCGAGGTCATCAGGCCCTTCGCCTGCTGACCCAAGTTGTGCCACGGTGTGTTACCGGTCCACGCTGTCATCATCTCTCCGTTCGTTGTCTGTGCTATTCCATGCATTTTTCTCATCTCTCCTTTCTTACTTCTTTAAATATGAATTACTTCTGTCACTGTTTTACTCTTTCTCCTCAGTACCGTCTAAGGATGTAGCCTCTGCAGGTGTGACCATCATGCACTGGTGTGCGAAATCAATCAGGGTCTTGGACTGCGGGCTGTTCAGGTCGAGACCGAGCGCCATGCCATCCTGATGATTGAAGTTGTCACCGTGTATCAGCATCCACATGCCATTCTCCTGAGTCTCATCGCTGTGCACTGTCGCGCTGATGTAGTACACGCTGTTGCCTGAAGCCGCGCTCTTGTTCGTAGGCTCCTGCTTCTCCAGCCACTCGGTCACATCCACCGGTGACCTCATCTCGATGGAGAGACCGTAGTCCCTGTTCACACTGACGGGGCCTATGCCCTGTATGTGCATTCGTCCTGCTTGCATTCCTTTCGTTCTCACTTGTATTCTATCCATTCAAATCAACTCCTCGTACTTGCTCACGTCAACCATCAGGTCACCGCAGTCGCACAGGACCTCCACGTCCTGAACGTCGTGCAGTCCTATGTTGTCGCAGTTGAGACACTCATAGACGTAGTTGCCCTTGCCTGCCAGTTTCTCCTGCTTCTTGGTGTTCGTGAATGTGAAGTTGCTGGGATATGCGCTCGCTCCGCCGAAGACATTCACCTTCTTCTTGGGTGGGAATAAGTCCTCACCCAGTGGTATCTGACATACCTCGGCGATGTAGTGCTGCTGTGATGCGGCCTCGACCTCGTGCTCGCACATCCTCGACCTGATGAATCGAATCAACTCGGCAGAGTCGCTCCACGTGTGCTCCTCCTCCGGTATGAGGAGGTGGGCGAGTATCGCCAGTTGCACACCGGTCCTGCCATGTCCACCGACACACTGGCATGACACGGTCTTGATGTCCTGTGTCCTGATGTCGTGAGCCAAGTCCAACCAGAACTCCCGCTTGAGAGTACGTGGTATGGAGTAGTCGGGCCAGTCAATCGGTATGATGACCGGCGGCTTGGGAGCGTACTTGGAGATGGCCCATCCGTCGGGGAACGAGACCACTGTCCTGTTGACGACGTTGTCCGGGCCCAGTGCCAAGTCAGGCAGTGGGTCCATGCGGTACCAGCATCCGTCCCTGCTGGAGCCACCGCCATAGACGTCGACCCCGCCGGTGGAGAACACCAGTATGTTGCCGGTGTGGCAGTTGCCCTTGCTGTAGTATCCCCAACTCATGTTGTTATTCTCCTGCTTCTTTCCCGTGTGTATGTCGTACTTCTTCTTCTTGTTCTTCTTTCCCATTCTCATTCCTCCTTCTGCTCCGCAGCCCTCTTGATGTAATCGTCCAACAACCACTTCAGCGCTCCCATCTTACTGGATAAGTCAGCCTGCTCATGATGCGTGAACAGGCTGGATGACATTATCACCGTCTCGTACAACTCATCGTAATCCTGCATTGCACCCTCCCATCCGTGTGGTATCAATTGTGATGGGGTGTATGATGTGAGGTAGGTTGCTAGTGTGTCAATATCAGCCAACAATGCCTCGTACAGGGACGTCTCGCTGATTGTCTTCTCCTCATGATAGTATCCTCCTTCATCGAAGTCCGGCAGTATGAACACGGCCATGGGGCCGCCCTTCTCGGGCTGGCCCTGCTCGGGGGGTACGTACAACTTGGATGCGGGTATGTTGTCCCATCCTTGGATGGGATTACTCTTCCACTCCTCATGCTTGAGACAGATTTGACAGCCGTCCTTGCCGCAGGGCACGAAGTTGTTGTTCTTGGGATTGGTGAGGTCATGGTAGGTATTGGGTGAGTGTGATACGGTGTATGTCATCTTGCTGAGAGCATCCTTCAGGAACTCAGGCTGCTCGCTGCTGTGAATCGGCATCTTCCTCTGATAGTTCGGGGTGTGCTTCTTCAGCCACTTGCCGAGTTCGGTCCAATTGAGGTGGGTCTCACTGCCGCGAGTGACCTCGGTGTGACGCTCCTGCATGACGTAGTTGGCTATTCGGAAAGTCTTGGTTACATACACCATGTCTGTTTCCCTGAAGCCCCCGGTGCCGGAGTCGAAGGCCTTCTTGGAGATGAACTTGTTGAACAGGTGGCCTGTGTTGTGCTGATGATTCTCCAGTTTGTTGATTGCACCGAGCATCGGTCCCAACTCACCGCCATCCATGAACTCCTGCAACGCACTCGCCGCCTGAGAGCCTATCCTCGCTGCCTCTGCCCAAGCGGGCCCGCCGTACGAGTTCTCCCAGTTCGTCCTGAATCTCTTGTACATGTAGTCGAGAAGGCTGGCTGCACCAGTGTAGGACTCGAAGTCTATCTTGGATACACAGGCATAGTAGTGCTTCCTGATATCCATCACCGGGTTATCACCGTATTCGAGTAAGTTGGGATTGACCTCCAGCATCAGGCTCTCGCCGAAGGCTGCGTGGAGGAACACCGGTATGTCGGGAGTGTAGTTCTTCTTCCTCCCTCGGGCATGTCTCATCTCGCCTGCGCATATAGCGAACGTCGACTTGACAATCCAACCTGCGAACACGCCGGCCAGATAGGCGACGGTGCTGGGATTGGACATGGGCATAGCAACCCACTGGTGGAAGAACGTGGCGAGCCAGCCGTACTGCTTCTCCCAGTGCATGTTGGAGTACCTCACACCGGCGATGAACTCATCAGTGTACTCCGCCGGGTCGTACGGCTTGGCGACGAAATCATGGTCCGGGTCGTCGATGACCCAACCTGCTGTCGGCTCCACCCAAGACTCTCCGACACCGACATCGCCGATGATGTATGGGATACCATGTTGGCGGCAGTGAGCGCAGATGTGGGAGAGAAGTGAGCCGCCGGGCTCGCTGACGACGAAGCCTTTCGGAACCTTGTCCTTGGTAATCTTCTCCTCCAGCCAAGCGACCTCCTCTAGGCCGGTCGCCTCGAACACCTGCATGACCTCGACCCTGCCCTCTGGGATGAAACCGTTGACGGTGACTCCCTCCGGTGGGGGAGCCAGCACCACATGACCGGTGGCGCCTCGCACCTGCGTGAGTGAGACGCGGTCATGCGCATCCTCAGAGTTGATGGTATGCTGTTCAGCCATCGAATCCGAGTATGGATTGTACATGACGAACTCGACCTCATGCTCATCGGGGTCGCTTCCTATACCGATGAGAGAACGGCTCAGACGTCCTTGTAGTACGGGGAACGTCAGATTGGTGCCGTGTCCTGCGGTGATGCCGTCATGTCCCTCTCCCACAACCACGTACTTGCCCGGTGCCATGACCGCGCTGTGCTGAGCCTCGATGCAGTCCTGAAGAATGAGACACCCCTCGGGGTCATGCTCCATCATGCTGTTCCTGAGTCTCGCCCAGTGCATGAGGAAGTCATCACGATGTATCCTTGTGGACTCCAGCACACCATGCCTCGGTGTGAGAGGACAGGTGCGAAGGAAGCCCCATTCATTGTTAGTCTCCTTGAACCACTGGCGTATGTACTTGGGTCCGTCTTCAAGCAGCAGGACAATGGTGTGCTTGGGTATGTCATACTGTCTGCTGTAATGCCCGTGGTATCTCATCAGAGCAGCAGCCTTCTGGCTCCTCACCCTGTCCATACGCTCTTCGTTGTGCTCTATGTATCGCTGCATCGTTCTCATCTCTCCTTCCTTGCTTCTTTAAATATGAATTGCTATTTCCCTGCTCTCACTGCTGTATCTCTCGGCGACTATGACTTCTTTCCTCACTCTTCTTTCATGCCGAGAATACTTGCGTCTATCTCCCCGGCATCCACCATGTCCTGCAATAGCGCACGTGTGATTCCACTGCGCGAAATCTCATCACCGCCGTCCAGCACAGCCTTCACGACTGCGCGTTTCTGCTCTATGAGATGATTGAACCTCTCGTCTATCGTACCTTCAACAGTGAAGTACAGCGCGTGAACGGTCTCGGCGTCTTGCCCTATCCTGTTCACCCTGTCCTCCGCCTGCTCCTCCCAGCCGGGAACCCATTCCCTCTCGACGAACACCACGGTGTCCGCTGCTGTGAGTGTGAGCCCCTCCTTCGCTGCCAGTGTACTGCACACCAGCACGTCGAGGTTGCCCGCTTGGAACTCGTCGACTATGTCGCTCCTTCTCTCCGACTTTACTTCACCGGTGATAGTATCTGCCCTGAGTCCTTTGAGTTTAAATATGCTCAAGAGTGGTGCGACGACATTCTTGTGATGAGCGAACACCACTATGGGTCGCTCGTTGTTCTCCTTGTAGTCAAGCACCCACTCGGACACTGGTCCCACCTTCATCACACCGCAGTTGTGTCTGAGGTCGGTCAGCATGTTCAGCACGTAGCCCGCTGGTAGTGCCCTGCCGCTGTCCCTGATGTGTGAGTAATCTTCGCTCCAGTCCCTCTGCCTCTGCCTGTACTCCTTGAGTTCGGCCTTGGTGGGAATCACCGGGATGCTCTGTCGTATCTTGTCAGGCAACTCGGCCATGACCTCCTTCTTCAGCCTGCGAATGGTGAAGTCCCTGCTCACCGCATGGAGTTCCTCGACGTTGCTCGCGCCACCTGTCTTCCATCCCCAGCCGTCGTTGTACGCGGCGCAGTATCTCCTGACGTAGTTGAGCCATGATGAGAACTGGGCCTTGCGCAGCAGGTTCAGCGTGGTGAAGTACTCGGATGGCCTGTTGGTTATCGCTGTGCCTGAGAGACACAGCACCGAGTCGCTCTTGTCGGCTATCGACAGCGTGGCCTTCGTCCTCGCCGCCTTGTTGTTCTTGACGTAGTGGGACTCATCGAGCACGCTGATTCCGAACTCCATCTCATCCAACTGCTCGAGCCTCTTAGCCATCAGGTCGTAGTTGATGACGGTGAAGTCAGCCTCCTCTATCGGCCCCCTGTATCCGTTGACCACCTCGACGGTGGCATCGGGCAGCCATCTGGCAACCTCCTTGGCCCAGTTGTACTTGACGTTGGACGGGCACATCACGAGCACAGGCCACTGGTCCTGATGCAGGGCGCAGTATGCTATCGCCTGTATCGTCTTGCCTATCCCCATGTCATCACCGATGAGGCACCTGCCTCCAGCCAGTTCAGCGAACCTCACGCCCACGTACTGGAAGGGGTACAGTTCGAGTCCGGGTGCGAACACACCGGCCAGCCTCTCCCTCATCTCAGCCACGACCTCCTCGTCATCCAACTCGGCGGCATCGGATATCGCTATCCTCGCAGCGTAGTCATCCATGTAGGTCTGTACTTCTGAGAGCGAAGCAATCGCATCACACAGCGGTTGGTACACATCGTTGAGCCTCGCCATCAGGAAGCCCGCCTCGCCAATCGGTATGCGCCACACCTTCTTACCGGCATCCCAACTCCTGTTGGGCACACCCTTGACGATGTTGCGAACACGGTCGCGCAGGTCGTTGTCCTTAATCCAAGGCCAGTTGAGTTCTATCTCACCGCGCACGACTGATGCCGTGGCATTGGTAATCCTCTCTGCCTTCTCAGTGACAGGCGCGTCCTTAGCCATGCCGAGCAGGTCGGTGACATCGTACTTCTGCTTGAGAATAGATGCGCTTCTCCTGATTATCTCCGGGTCGTATCTGATGGACCAGCCACCGTTGGAGAACTTCAGGTTGTAGTAGCCGTCCATCTGACGGAGCGCATCCTTGAGTTCGTTCTGTATCTCCCTGTCGAATGGGAACTTGATTGCCACGCGCTTGACCTTGCGTGGGTACTTGCGGGCTGGGTCGCTCTTGGCGAACCACTCCTCGACGAAGATGGTGGGCTCGACCTTCATTCTTGTTCACCTCTCTCCCATGTTAGGTTTCCATCCTCATCCAGCCATCCAGCGAAGTCAATACCAGCACTCCCCCCATCCTCATGCTCGTCTGTTCTCACGGCTACATACCAAGAGAAATCACATTGAGAACATGAGAAGAAGTAGTCGGTCAAGCCCACCTCGCCTGACTCTATCGCACTCACTGGTATCTCATCGCTCTTACATTCAACGCAGATGTTGTGCCCCTCGTACTTGTCTGTGTCAATCATTCTTCCTCATCCCCATATACATGCTCTATGAATGAAATCATAGTTCCTTCATTGTGAAATGCCTCAACCCATTCACAGGCTAATCTAATTTGACTTGCGAGTAAATCATTCTCTTCACGCAACCGCTTGACTTCCTCAAGGAGAAGCGGTGCGTCTGCCATCAGCCTCATGTCTGGGTTGTCCTCGTTGCCGTAGTGGTCGCTGTCACGCTGCACCAGTGCGATGGTGGCGTACCAATCACGCTTAGCATCATAGTATATCACCGAGTCATCGGCGTCGGTGCCTCTCCACTTGCCGTCGTTCGTCAGTCCCTCGTACTTGTCTGTGTCAATCATTCCTCTTCCTCCTTCTTCTTCGCAAGCATCATGTCACACACTTTCTGAAGGTCAATGTTCTCCGCTACCTCGTATATGTCGACGTGCTCCGCTACGTCACATGCTTCCATTTCCCTCGCAACATCGTACGTGTCTATGTGACCCGCCAATGCCTGAACGTCAATGCTCTCCGCTATCGCATCGTGGTCCACGTACTCCAGCGCGTTCGTCGTCAGTTCCTCTTCCAGTTCCTCCGCTATGATTCTCCTAATCCATTTCCTTATCATCTCAAACTACCTCCTCGCGTATCTTGACGAGTGCTATCTCATACTCCTTCCAAGCATCTGCCTTCTTCGAGTCCTTCAGCACACCGTTCTTGTTGAGAGTCTGGTTGTGCATGAGCCTGAGTTTGGAGCGAAGCACACGCTCCGCCTCCTTCTTCGCTGCTCTCCTTCTAGCGCACAGCGAGGGCTCGGTCCTCGATACTTCTCTCCCCATTACATTCACTCCATCATTCATCTTCGTTGTCTTCTTCATCACTCATCACCCCCGTCCACAAGCAGAGCGACCTCTTGGGATTCATTCCACCTCAGTGTCTTACCCCCGCTGTTGGGGAGGGTTCGGTCATACATGTGGTCGGGGATGAGATGGTGCAGTTCCCTGCCCCTCACCCTCGGGTCGGTGACGATGGCCCTGACTATCCTGTTCATCGCATCCCAAGTGTCGGTCATCCCATCGTACACCGCAGTCATGCGGTAGTGGTAGGGGCTGTCCTCCCAAGTGGTTCGGCCCCTCGCTCTCCTGATGCACCACGTCTCGAATGGCTCGAGGGTCACGTTGGCGCTCCAGCCAGCATCAGCCATGCACTGGACGAACTCATCGGTGAACGGCGAGCCGTCCTCGTTGTCCTTGAGCAGGTCCCTCGCCACTGTCCTGAACCTGAACGCTGCCTCGTCAACGCTCACTGAGCGGGTGTAGCCCTCGTCTGCTATCCTACCGATACCTGCTGCCATCGCTATGTCACCCATCTCTAACGAGCGGAGGAAGTCATTCTCCCGCTCGTCGAACATTCGCCGTCCTTCTTCACTCTCTATTCCTACTATCAACATCTTTCTTCATCTCTCCTATCTTGCTTCTTTAAATATGAATTCAATCATTCAACTCCCATTCCTCATACACGTACTCGTCTGTCTCTATCCTGACCAGCAGTTTGTCCTCGCTCACAGGCTCACCCCATGTCCAAGCAGGTAGGTGTACTCGCCGTACTCCATCGAGTAGTAGCCATACATCTGGTCCCTCGCGTAGTGCTTCCAGTCTATGTAGGAGGCAAGGTGGTCGTCGTCCGTGATGAAGCCGCACTCATACGCGCCCTCCCTGAAGTACTCCTCCACGTCGTCAGTCCACGTCATCTCCTCGGCTATGCTCTCCACCTGCTCGGCGGTGGGCGTGCCATCCACGAACTCCGTTGCGAACAGGAACGCTGGCACGTACATGGTCGGGTCGTCCTCGAACAGAGCCATGCACTGAACGAGGTTCGGTATGTCGGGCCACTCGCCCAAGTGAACGGACACCCTGCCGATGTCACCGTCGTAGTCCTGTATGTGCCACTCCTCCGGGTTGTGGTAAATCGTCCTCGGTTGGTCGCATACATACGCGGCCATGTTGCCGGACTCGTAAGCCTCATTCAACTGGTGGGCGTCCAGATACTTGTATGTCAATCGTCCTTCGTTGTAGCATGAGAGGCAGCCAACGGCCACCCTCTCACTGTGTGTCTGTATCTGTTCGCTCATTCTCTCACTTCCTCAATGCTGTCGGCGTACATACCATCGCGCTCCATCACGTCTTCTAGGCACCACTGCTTGAACTCGGTCATGCTCTCATACATCGAGAGTATCTCCCAATCATACGGATAGGAGTATTTCCTACCGTTGAGCCTCAAGCACACTGCCTCCATCTTGGGAGGCTCTGTCTGGAACAGGTTCTCCCATGCCTGTGGTCCAATCATGCTTCCACCTCGATGCCCATGCTCCTGAGATGCTCGGCAAACTCACGCCTCGCCTGTGATTCGGTGAACCCCATGTACCTGTTCCGTATGGGGGAAGTACTGCCATCGGGGAAGTACCAAAGGTCCAACATTCCATTGTGCTTCCTGTCCACGGTAATCATGCTTCCACCTCCGGCACGAAGGTGTCCTCTATGGGCACCCACGGATGAAGCGATGCTAGGTTGTTGGCATCGAAGCAGTGGTCGCACACGTCCAGCACCGGCTCGCTCGTCGGCGAGAGTATGCTGATGGTCGCGTGAACCCTGAAGCAGTCGTCGCAAATCATGCGCTCACCCCCCTCTGCGATGCAGATGGAGCGTGGGCCATCATGTGATAGTAGTGAGCCAATTCATCCAGCCACTGCTCGTTCTGCTCAACAGCATCCCTCATGGCCCACGCCACGAAGTCCTCGTAGGACTCATCGCTGTCCGGGTCCGGGTCCCAATTGTATCGGTACTCCCTCCCGTCCACGGACACCACCGTGTCGAGGGTGCCGTCGTCTATCAGCAGCACCTCATGCCCGCCTTCTCTCTTCGTCTGTATGTTCATGTCATCTGTGTTCATTCTTCTTCACCTTCCTTCTCAACATATCCACGATACACTTCGCCATCGGGAAACTCAATGGTGACATACAGTGTTCGGTTGTGGTCATCGTTGGGGTTCACAATCGTAGTGACTCTCCCCGATGCTTCTATCGGTATAGGCTCGTAATCATGTTTCGTTGTCATGTCTCTCATCTCTCCTGTCTTGCTTCTTTAAATATGAATTCGGTTGACACCCTCGCGGTCCCCTCAATCCGATAGTCCGATGTATAGTCCGCACACAATACGGACAGTCGAAAGTATCTGTCTCACTACACAGTAGTACTACACACATATAGTAACATATACTTAGGTAAGTGTAGGATTCTCGGACGAATCTTCGTCTTATGTATGGACTATACTTCGGACAGTCGGACGATTGGCAATCAGCATCCGCCCATATACGCATACGTGTATGGGTCATTGGAGCCTGAGCCCAATCGGCCTCCCCGCACCGGCCCGCCGGCCCTCCCCTTCAAGAGGGGTAGGCATACGGGTCGTGGCTGCCTCTCCACAAGGGAGGCAGATGCAGGGAGGATAGGGGAAATCCCTTGCAGGGGGGACCAGAGGGTCATTGACCGTTAGTCCCCCCCTTCGGCGCGTGCTCTCAGTCACGCGCTCGGGGTTGGGGGGAGGCCGAAGCCTCCCCCTTCCACGGGTGGGGGTGTGCCCTACCGACTTAGGCGCTCACCCCTGTGATTAGTCCTAGGTCGATTGCCTGCTGGTATGTCTCGCGGACCTCGCTGACCTTGGTTCTGCTGGTGAAGGTCTTGGCCTTGGGGACGTTGGCGTCGTTCAGTGCCTTCATCATGTTCGCCTTGGTGACCATCTTGGCCGGGCGGTTCTCGCCTCTGACCGTCTTCTTTCCACCGCTGCGAGTCTTGACGGTCTTGGTTTTCTGACCGTCGACGTTGCCCTCCCAGATGTGTGCTCCGGCAGCGCTGATGATTTTCTTTCGGCGGTCATTCACGCCGTTGAACGCCTCGGACCACTTGGGGTCCTGAGAGCGCAGCCACGTCTTCGCTGCATCGAAGTCGTTGGTCAGTGGGACGTTGTGCCCCTCTGCCCACCATGCTGCCCCGTTCTCGGCGGCTGCTATCCCTGCTGCGAGGGCCTTCTGAGCCTTGAGGTGCTTGGCGTATTTCCGCATCACCGTGACGGTGAAAGCGTCGGCCATCTTGCTGCCGGACTTGGGCACCTTGAGTTCGCTGTGCTTGAGCGCTGCCCTCACGAAGGATACTACATCTTTCCTTGAGTTCGGGGCCATGTAGGTCACACGGGTCCTCTTGCCATCCACCTTGGCGAAGGACATGTTCCACTTCAGTGAGCGCCCGGTCATGAACACGGGTAGGTGGTCCAGTGACTGCTTCTTGCTCCGCAAGAACGCACTCACCTCCGGGGCCATGGTCTTGTAGGACCACTGCGTGTCGTCTGTCGTTGTCTGCTTGTCGGTATGTGTTGTTGTCATTGTTCGACTCCTCCGTTGTTACTGTCTTGCTCCTTTAAATATGAATTGGCCTTGGTCCATCGATTCCGATTGGCCGACTCACGTGGCCGCGCACAATAGCGGGACGTATTAGCGGGAGCGTTGGGTCGCTATCGCTCCAAGGAGGCAGCACACTGCTACCCATATGGATGGGAGGGTGAACGTGGCGTAGTGGGTTCGTCTTGCTGCAAGGCCATTCGTACAGGCGCAGCCGCACGATGGGGTTGGCTTGGGGTGGGTGTGGTGGCAGCCAAGCCCCGACCCCCCTGCCAAGACCGCTGCACTGCGAGCCTGTGCGAGGGCGTGACGCCCACACCGCGCCCGCCCCGACGCCAACGCCACACCCACCCGACGACGCTTTAGCGGCAGCCATTAGCGGGGTGGGGGCAGGGGCGCAGTGCCCTTTAGCGGAACCCCCCTTAGCCGGAGGGATAGATTAGCGGCTACTTTAGCGGCTCCTTTGGGGGCGCACAGCGCTGCGACAAAATTTCGGTGGGAGGCCCCTTCCGAAAAAAAATAGAAAATTTTCATGTAGTGGACCCCCACCTGCCCATGCATGGTGGCGCCCTTCGATGCAGCATGGTCGATGCTCAAAGCGCTCCCCGGACAGCAGATAGCCACGACAGCCATGTCCAATGAGGAGTTGGAGGAATTGGGGGGGAACTATAGCGGACTAGGTGCCGTAGTGTCCGAGAGGGGGCAAGCCAATCCCACTACCGGTACCATGCACCCCGCCATACAGGGAATGCTCGCTAGACGAGGGATGGCACCATCTCCTGCCTACCCACGAAGACCCAGTTCGTCGTATCTCTACAATAACCCCCAAAGCGGCGGCGTTGACGACAGTGTACAACGGCGCAGTGGTAGTGTCTTTAACCCAAATGAAAGCCAACTTGACCTCAGCGATAGGATGAGGCAAGGAGCGCGGTCTCCGAGTTATTATTCCGGTGAGACGGCGTACCCCGGAATGGAGAATCCCCCATATGTCGGTTTTGCTATGCCCGATAGACAGTATCCGGCTCAGCAGTAGGAAGGGAATGAGGGTGTCTACAATGTCTGAGACGGGCGCTTTCGACGAGGCGTGGTCGATGCTCAAGGCACCGGCGTACTTGTCGGACACCTCTCAGGTTCGCCCGTTGAGTGTCGCTGAAGACTTGGCTGCGGCAGATTTTAGAGGAGAGGCCGGTAAGAGGCCAGAATTCCTACGAATGCCCGGCGAAGGGCATGGCCCCAATGACAGATTCTTCCGAGAGGGCGAAGTCAGGTATGTGCCAAGGGGACATAATCCGACTCCAGCATCTAGGCGCTCATATCAAAAAAACTTCATCGCAGCGAGGCCGCATCCCTACAGTCGATTGGGGGCCGATGTGATGGAGGGTTACCAACTCATGCAGGAAGAGCCCGAAGGCAGCCAACTCCTCACCCCCGATGAATTGGAATTCGCTCAGATGATTGCTGAGAATGACGGGCGAATGCCCCCTGCTTCAAGAATGGCAGCACCTACGCTACGACAAGGGATGGACCAGTATAACCCACCAATCAGAACCTCTCATCAGGTTCCCATGCGTGATGCTTGGAGCGTGTTGAAGATGGGCCCGATGGGCCCGATGATGGGCGGCGGCGCTCAGATGCCCAAGGAGGACAACGGCGTCGAGGACTACTCGCACAAGGACTTGGACCCCGAGGCGCTCATAGACTTCCTAGTCGAGACGCTGAAGATGCCGTACAGGGACGCAAAGGCGCTCACGATGAGCCACAAGACCAAGGAGATGGTCGAGGCGAACCACAGGAAGGGCAAGATGGCTGCCCAGAACCAATCAGGAGAGGCTCCCATGCAGGGGGGCTACTAGATTGAGCCCCTTCGACGAGGCGTGGGCCTTGCTCAAAGCACAACCGCTAGTGGGTGTGTTGGGTTACACTGATGAGGAATCAGGCATTGAACGTGGTAGAGCGGAAGTGAGAACGCAGAATCCACAGGTGCAGGGGATTCTACGACGCTATTCAGGTGGTGTTGGCTATCAGGGGAATACTCCCGGTGATGCAGTGATGGTCATGCGAGATTATGGAAGTGCGCCTAATTATGCGGCTGGTGCTCCTAATTCGGGCTACGGTGATGCAAATACCGATGCTGAAAATGCAAGGCTAGAGCCAAGTAGGAAGTTCACCCCTGAACAGAAACTGTTCTACGATGCGATAAAGCCGAAACCCCGTAAGAGTCGTTATGGTACTGCTTTCGGAGGCTTTGGTATACCTAGGAGTGAAGTAGGTATGGGTGATAACAGTAAAGTGCATCCTACAAGTGTGCCTTCCTATGTTAGGCAGTTTTTGGAGAATCAGAGGAGGCAAAATCGAAGGAAGCAGAATCGGAGTAAGCAAGCATCAGAGCCTTTGATTGAGCCTAGGTCAGCATAGGGATATGCCCCTCGACTACCGCATAGACGAGAGCCAGCGGATAGCCGAGTCGAAAGGATAAGCCCACCATCCACTTGCCTAGCGTCTTTACCATGCCGCGAGTTCTGCTCTTGCGTTCTTGCCTAGCCTTACAGACCTCGCATGGCTTGCACTCGTGTGCCTCTCTGTCTGTGAGTTCCCTGATTTGCTTCCTCAATGCCCTTATGTCGGTGAGTTGGTCATAGGTTCTCGATGTGCCATGTCGCTTGCTGTATGTGTCTGTTCGTGTGTTCATTGTCATCTTTCAACTGCAAGGGTTGGATTTCACGGTTTGAATCTCGATTGTCAGGATTTGAATCTAGTTCGTGAGAGCCCACGCGAGCGCGGTGAGCAGGAACACCGTCAGAATGCCGATTTTGATGCCTAGGTCGAACAGTGCATCTGATATGACTTTCCACATTGACCCTGCAATGGACCCCATGCACCACTCGTCGCTGGGTTCATATATAAAACAGCCATGCTCTTACTACTGATGACACAGACCTCAAACGCCTTTCTGAAGGCTTGGTTCTTGTTGAAGACTCAGCCAGAGGGCTCGCAGTTCAGCGATTCTGAGAAGGCGCTCATCATAAACACGCTCACCAAGGCGATGAACAGCGGTGACCCTATGATGGAAGAGGAGGCCAGTATGCTGTTCGCCCGATATATTGATGTCCAACGGTGATTCCGCAAGGTCATGTCCGAGGTCATTCGCCTTTTCGAGGTAGGTCCGAGGGACGGTCTGCAGAACCTCGAGGGCGATATCACCGTCGAGAGCAAGTTCAACCTCATCGAGATGCTCAGGGATGCCGGTCTGGACCGGATAGAGGTCGGTAGTTTCGTGAATCCGAAGTACGTGCCCCAGATGGGGGACACGAAGGAACTGTTTTCGTTGCTGCTTGATAAACTGAAGGGTGTGAAGGGGCTCTCAGTGCTCGTTCCCAACAAGAAGGGAGTGGAGATGGCGGAAAACGTGGGCGCTGAACTGCTCAACATCTACGTGAGCCCGTCTCCCAAGTTCCTGAGCGACAATCACGGCACGTTCGAGTTGCCCGAGGTGTTCGACAAGTACGATGCTGCTCTTGAAAAAGTGCCCAAGGAGAGCATCAGGGCCTACATCAGCCTCGCTTTCGACTCCCCCTTCGACGACTGGGACGCTAAATCGGTGGAGGACTGCCTGCTGTGGTGCTCTGAGAAGGCAAAGACCGTCGTGCTCGCCGACACTGCCGGTATGGCGACGGAGGGTAGGATGACCGAGGTCATCAAGATGGCTAGGAGGCACATGTCGATGGACAGACTGGCGCTGCACCTGCATGAGCCGCAGACCAAGAAGATGACGTTCGACAAACTGCTGACCACCGCGTACCTGTCCGGCATCAGGGAGTTCGACTCCAGCATAGGCGGACTGGGCGGGTGCCCGTACGTTCCGGGCAGTTTCGGGAACCTGCCGACGGAGTACATCGTCGACTGGGCCGAGTTCTACGGCATACCGATAGAGCAGGAGATAAACAAGTCGAGGCTCGAGGCAGCCCGGCTCTACGCCGAGTCGATAACCAACACGCCGCTGACAGAGCGGCTGACGCGATTCATATCAGGCAAACTGAGTGGTATTCGTAGACGCTGGATTGGCGGAGCCGCGTAGACTCTGGCTCATCTGCTCCCTCTTCTGCTGGTCCAACATCGCCATCTCCTCTCTCTTGGCGTTCGCATCCTTCAATTTGTCAAACGTCGAACTACCAGCAGCACCTTCAGCAGCACCTGCGGCACCGGCAGCACCTGCTGCACCTGCTGCACCTGTTGTACCTGCAGCGCCACGAGCAGCAGTATTACCAGCCGCCTTTCTACCAAAAGCACCCGCTACCATACGACCGGCGCCTGCAACAATAGCAGGGATAGCAGCGAGTGGACCAGCCTTGCCAATACCGTCATCGGCTTGCAGTACGCTGAAAGCGGCATCCATGGCACGCTCGTGGTCCTGCTTGCTGAGCGTGGTGGGACCTGCGGTGTGAGAGCCGAGAACAACACCTATGTCAGATAACCGATTAAATTGGCCCGCAGGTCCCGCCACGACACGCGGTTTTATCGGAACTGTAAAATGCTGCTGGTTCATATGGCGGTGCAGGTGAGTCACCATTGCTGAATCCTTTGACGTCTTCTTTGACCTTATCAAAGGTCAATTCGGCTATAAGAAGGACTCGTACATCTCTCAAAGGCCTAAGAAGGTCGCACAGGCCAAAGTTCAGCGGCAGGCTCGTAAAGTCAAGACTCGCAAGACGAAGGCGAAGTACAACAGGCAAGTCGGTCGTGGAAACGTACGTCCGAAGATGAGAAGGCAGACAGGATTAGTAAGGGTGGCAAGAGCGAGATGACTGATATATTCGAGATGACATGGGATACACTGAAGAAAAACGCATTTTCTTCTACCGACCGAGGTTACTACAACGACCCTCAGCAGCAGGCGGAGATGACGCCTGAGCAGAGAGCGGCTGCCAAGGGGGCAGATACAGATGGGATGGCTGAGTTCTTGGACCAGTTGCCCGATGACGACTACGATGATATGAGCAGAGAGCAGTTGATAGCGCTGGTCAGAAGGATGCAAGAGGCGAGATGATGAAGGGCAAGAAGGGCATGACACTCGTCATCGCCGTCGGCAAGCCGTCACCCAAGTCGCCCATGGACACCGCCAACGCGGACAAGGACGAGAAGAAGAAGGGACTCGCGACTCGCGGCTTCGGTCGTGATGAGCCTACCACCCTCGCTCAAGTAGCGAGACAGCACAACCTTCCCTTCACCAGAACCAGCGGTATGTACGGAGGAACCGAAGGGAAAAGGGAGTACTACGACCCTGCTAACGCTCTTGATGCACAGAAACTGCTAGTACAGACTCAAAAGAGAAATCAACAGATGAATCGTCTCCAGCATTTCAACCCTGAAAAACCACCATTTGGTCCAATAGAAGGAGAGAGAAGGAGAAACCTCATATCACTGCAGCCACAGGGCGCGGACATGATTCAGCGCTCAGACGACCCATTCGACATGGCTTGGTCCCTTCTCAAGAACTACAACCAGATGGGCGTCTCCTCAGAGACCTCCGGTATGATGGACCTGCAGGCAGCGAGGCAGAAAGTGCTCGAGTTGGACGCCGCTGCGCAGGCGGAGCAGGACCCTCAGAGGAAGATGGAACTTCAGGCGATGGCCAACAGCATGTATCAGCAACTCACGCAGATGATGAGCGCTAGAAGATAGTGATGTGGTGGTTTGAGCGACCTGATGGGTATCGTCTTCCAACTACTCAAGGCGAAGAGGGAGATTTCCGACCCAGCCTACTGGCGTCGCTTTGGAAATCCCGGCCCGCTCGTAACACCCCGCATACCCAAGAAGAAGAAGGCAAAGAGGGTCTTCGATGACAGCGGCCTCAGTGAGGAGGACAAGGTCAAATACGCACTAGAGAGGAGGGAGGACGAAGCAAAGAGGAAAGAAGAGAAAGCGAGAATCCTCCAAGAGAATCAAGAAAGAAGACAGAGATATCAAGAAGAAATAAGTGAAATGCAGCGTTCACATCAAGAGGAGCAGAGGAGAAAGCAAGAGGAGGAGCGGCGCATGACAGAGGTACAGGCAGTCGGGGAGGTCGGTCAGGACGACCCGGAGTCCATGTACGAGAACTTGGACTGGGATAGAATGCGGACCGGCGAGCCGATGATTGTCAAGAGTCCTCGGCTTAGATATATAAGAGAACTCGCTGAAGAAAATCTCAGAAATATCCTTGCCAACCCTGAATCAGACCCTGCCGAGAAATTCTACTACAGGTATGGAAAAGATGACCCTAGAGCGACATTGAGTGCTAGAGATAAAAGAAAAGGGGTGTTGCTCGGGGCATCTGGTCGACAATATGAAACTCCTGAGCATCGTGAAGCAATAGAGGGAGGGGAAGTTGATGAACAGGGGGTTTTCCTTCGGAAACCATTTGGTGGTTTCTATACTCCTCCAAAGCCACCAGTGAATCCGAATGTGGACGAACCGTATGATGAGATGTACAATGAATATTACAATGTATCTACCGGCGAGCCGATGGACATCGCCTTTCAACTGCTCAAGGAGCGAAAGTCGCCCGAGGCCATGAGGCGCAAGTTGGAGTACGACAAGCAGTACGAGAAGACGCCTGAGCGGCGCAAGTACCAGCGCGAACTCCACGCTGAGAGACGAAAGAGGGGTATCTACGGCACTGGTGACCACATGGACGTCAGCCACACGCAGGGCGGCAGGTTGACACTTGAGCCCGAGCATGCGAACAGGGCGAGGCACTTCAAGGACCGGGGTACGCTGAGGGTGGTATGATGAGCCCCTTCGACCAAGCGTGGGCCTTGTTGAAAGCACCTATCGTTCCTAACTCAGTAAGAAATGACAAAAACGACCTTTACACTGCTTTATTTGAAGACCCGAAAAGCGGCGAGAGATTACCCATGAGAGCCGAATATAGAGAATCCGTCTATAATCCTCAAAGAGATGAATTACATGTTCAAATTGGAGAGGGGGAAAATAGAGGAATAGACTCTCCTCTTACTGGTGAAGCACCCGCTCGTTCTCATGTGGGATTCAAAACAGCGTGGGGTGATGAAGAAGAAATGGAGGAATTAGAGGACTCTTTGAATCTTGATGAGGATTTACCGATGATGGCTCGACAATTGACAACCGAAGAACCCTATCAAAGAAGGGGTTATACAAGAGCATAATATGAGTTAGCGGCACAAGCCGCCAAAGATAAAAATCGAAGCATTATA
>Ga0181407_1000076_pt1 | contig 29410 bp, 24 predicted proteins | sample 30SPOviralmetaG_FD_130136 | JGI IMG/M metagenome (GOLD analysis project Ga0181407, IMG submission 130136) | Marine viral communities from the oligotrophic San Pedro Time Series (SPOT) site, San Pedro Channel, CA, USA - 30 SPOT_SRF_2012-01-26 | ecosystem: Environmental > Aquatic > Marine > Strait...
ATATGTTGAACTAAAAATACTAATCTTCCATCTGTAGATTCAAATGGAGCAGTTCCAACAGGATTTGTTATACTTAAACTACTTCCAGAAGCTTGTGTTAACGTTATGTTATTTACATTGTCAAAAGCAAATTGAGAGTTTAAAGGTGAAACAAAAATAGCCCACTGTACATTATCACCTTGTTTAGCTTGAACAGTATTGGCTCCATTAAACACAGAATTAGGTGCAGCACCAGATAATTGTAATGTAGTTGTAAAAGATGTTGCAAGCGATGGTATTATACCAGAGCTACCTAAATCTGTTTCTATATATTCTAATTCCCAACCTGAATCACCTTCGTAGCTTAAAGAATTAAATTGTTTAACTAAAGAAGGACTATCATTAAAAACAGGTATAATGTAGGACTCTTGAGTCCCTAAGTTATAAAAATTGTTTCTAGTAACGTTTTTACTATGATGTTGCCACATGTCACCACCATTAAAAGTATAGTAATCATTATTTAAAGAAAGTCCACCTTCTTGCTTGTAACTTCTAAAACTTGTCCAACCATTAGATCTATCATCAAAAGTTATAGTAATATAACCTTGAGAAGCAGTGGCAACATTTGTATCTGGATTACTATCTAAACCCTCTGCTGTAACAGTTAATTCATATAAATGACTATATTCATCATAAGATCCAACAACTTTTGTAGATTGTTTTAATAGATCTCTAAAAAAATCTCCTAAACCAAATAATGATATTTCTTCTATACCATTTTGAGTTAATCTAAGGACTGTACCTCTGTTTTTATCTGTAAAATATCTTGAAAAACCAAAACTTGCAAAAGATTGAGGGTCATTTGATATACCAAACTGTCCTGGATAAGCTGCGATAGTGCCTAAAAATTGAGTATTACTAGTCACAGGCACCGCACCGCCTTCTGCTGAATATATAAAGTTTTTATCAATAGGTGATCTAGATACTTTATCTTCTTGAAATATTATTACCTGCGTATCATCTACAAAAAGCTTTTGCACAGATCCATCTAACGGATCAAGAGAGATCGTTAGACCGCCCTCAGATTCATTGAATTGATTTATATAATTAATACCAGTTCTAGAATTTAAAAGTCCACTAGAATGTATAAGAGTGTTACTTCTTCTTTCTTGAGTAAAATTTTCTTGTACTACGTAAGCTCTAACGCCTACATCAAAAAAAGGTTCGTTAAATCCAGCTCTAATTCTATTTATTTCAATGTGGTATCCCGCTGTAAATGTAAGCAGTATACAATTAAAAAATTCTATATCAACAGCTGTAGCTGGAATGTCTGTAACTAAACCACCTGTAGATGTTTCATAAAATATATCTAATTCAGAGCTAATAGGTTCTGTTTCAAAAACACATAAACCAGCTGATACTGCGCTTCCAGATTGATCTAAAGTAGTAACGTTAGCTTCACCTGAAGGATTATTTATTGATTGTACTGAGGTTAAATTAGCTTGAGGTTTTACAACTCCAGCTTCTGGAGTATATACATTTGCTCCATTTAAAAATTTAGGATAAACAGATACATCGCATGGAGATATTGTTGCTGAAGTACTTGGAGGTATTGCAGCTGTTTGATCTCTAGGTATTTTATTTATACTATCACCAAAACGATTAACAGTATTAGTTCCAGAAACAGTAGATATCCAATTGTAGTATTCTTGTTCACGTTGTTTTACAACAACTCTATATGAATAAGCCCATGTTGGTATCTGTGCTGTGTCTGTAAAAGTAATTCTTAACGCGTTAAATGCTGTTGTTGAAGATGCATCTCCTGTGTTTGAATCTATAAAAACAGTATCAGTACCAGAGCTAGATAATATAACTGGTGATTGTCTGCCAAATTTATCTGCTAAAACAATTCCAACCTGATAAGTTCTTCTTGATTTAACCGATTGATTTGTTAAATTATCATTTCTAGCAGATGTTTCACCTGTTCTAGCAACACTAAAAGAAATATTAGGTATATCAAAATTTTGTAAAAAGTTACCATAAACTAATCTACCGCCAGCAACTTCTTGTGCCTTAGCTTTTATAGGAACAGCATCGTAAACTCTAGTAAGCTGATCAGGTGGTAAAGTTCTAAATGGATCTGTTGAAGAATATGTAAAGTTTACAAAAGGTTCTGTAGTAACTTCTTGATCATCAACAACATATAACGTTCCAGAACTAGACTCTTTGTATATAAGTTCAACACTATTTATACCATATCCAGTTGGAGTTGGTACTTGTAATTGAACTTGATTTATAGCATTTACAAAAGTTTCTATTTCACCAAATTCAGCTAAGCTATTGCTTATTGTATCAGTTTCATTTAATCTTGAAAAAATTACAGGTGTAAATGGAGCTAAAATACTATATTCATTATCTTCAAATTGCCATCTATATGAAAATCTAATAAGCTTATCTTCCATAAAAGTAGAAGATATAGAAGATTCACGTGTTGTAGAAATAAGAGTTGATGATTCATACGGAGCAAACTTAGCTACAGATATTAAATTATCTATATTTGAAGTGGTTGTATAATAAGATGTATTATTTCTTGCTGTTACTACATTTATTTTTCTAGGACAATTTCTATCATCAGTCCAAAACAATAAATCATCAACAATGTTTATACCAGTTACTGGATAATTTTGATGTAGATTTAGTTGTGTTGAAACTATTAATGCGGTAAGTTGTTTTGTTTTTTGATCATACTCAAATAAACCATGCTCACCTGAGTTAGTTTCATTATATATTGAATTTGTAGTAACAAGAAAATATATTTTTTCATTACCAGTATCAGCTACTTGACCTATACATTTACCATTAGCAAGTCCGCTTTGTGCTACTAATTCATTACCTAATAAATTTTCAACAGCACCAACATCTGAGCTTTCTGATTGCCCGATATTAATATTAAAACCTTCTCGATATTCACCGGCAGGTACTATTCTGTCATCCAGATCTCGGTTCATTTTACCGACATTGAATGTTCTTTTAATTTCTGGCATAGAAAATTATTAGTGTTTAATCCATTTAGCTTTATTACGAAATATATTTGTCATTTCAGATACCTTCATATTTGCTATTCTTATTTTAGCATTTTGCATTTTAGCATAAGCTTCTTTTTTATAAAGAGCTACGCCTCCAGCCGCTGCTGGTCTTAGCTTGCTTAAGTTATATAACATCTGTGCATATATAGCATCTTCTGATAACTTAGGTACTAAAACATTATCAAAGTTTCCGTTTTCACCTAAACCATCTGATATGTAATAAAGAGTTATTATTGTATCTTGAGTAAAAGAAGAATCAAAATATATTTGTCCAGCGTTTAAATCTAAAACAAAAGAACCATTTGTGTTTTGAAACTCAGGAGTTAAACCATATCTAGCACCAAAATATCCAAAATTATCATCGAAAAAATAACCGTTATAATAATCTAAAGCTTGTTGTTTTTCAGCAGTCTTATTTGCTTCTTGGTATCTTTCTAATGTATCAGATTTTTCTGCATATAAAGCGTTTCCTTCGTTGTCATAAAGATAAAAGTAATTATCATCTTGAGCAACTCCTTTATTAGCATGAGTTACGCTACTAGGAAGTATAGTTCTTTGAACTCCCATGTTATCTGTATAACACAGTTTTATGTAGTTAACATAGTCTGATGGTAGCGACATTTGTAACATAGAATTTAATTGTATTTCAATAGAGCTTTCTGAATGAAATACATCATAACTAAATTCTTGAACAGCACGTTGTGCCCAAAAAGCAACTTCATATCGAGGCACTTTAGTTAAAGCTTTTCCATCTCCTACATAAGCAACCATAAAATTGCTTATTATATCATTAAGATTTGTTCTTCTATAATATCCGGGTATAGCTAAACCATTTCCACCATCTAATGCTGAATAATTGTCTACGTCTAAAGGTCTTCTTGATATTGCCATTATTGTTCAGTTGCTGCGTTTTGTTGTTCTTTACCTTGTGCGAATCCTGCTACATCAGCCTGTTTTATAACTACTCCTGCATAATTTAATATATTAACAACTAAATTGTTTTCTTCAGAAGGATGTAAATCAAAGTTATAAGATTTAGCTACTACATCATAACTATCAGTAGCTGGATCAAAAACAGTTGGATCATAATAAGGTATTGTACCACTAAGTACATAACCCCATTTTGGTCGTATTGGTTTTTTTAAATATTCAAGTTTAACACCAGTGCTAACAGTGCTAGGGTATAATTCAACTGAATCACCCATTAAAGTATATACTGGTTGTGTAGAAACAGGAGCCGTTAATGGAGATAAGTTTATATACTTAATCTCATCATGAGAAGATTGATCTGCAACCACATCATTTACAGAAACAACTCCTAATCTATATAAATCACTAGGCAATGAAAAAACGCCGTTAAGTTTTGTTAAACTTGCTTTTTTATAAAACAAATTAACTTTTTCCGATAAATATAAAGTAGGATCTGAAAAATCACTCTGCACGAATGAATTACTTTCATAGGCAGAAGCTTTTGGAAAATAAGATGCAAAAATTTCATTTTGCACTTGTTCAGCTAGTCTATTAAATTCTTCAGGCGTTATATAACCTCTATTGTCTTTGTTAGCTATAACAAGTACAGTTTGGTATACATTATTTATATTTACCATTAATTTATTTTTATGTTAATTTAGTTGATATAGAGTTGATTTCTCACTCTATATCAGGTAAGCTATGAAAGCTTTTTAGTCAAAGACTTCATTAAATCAATACCTTCATCTGTTTTAAAGTATTGAGATAAAGCACTATATGGATGTTGATCAAAAGGTACTGTAAGTATTTTTTTGCCATTAGCAAACTTAAATACAGTATTATCATCTGTTAACATTATAATACCAGCCTCTACAGCTCTATTAGCTAAGTTTCTTAATTTAATATCTTCATCTTGAGATATTTCAATAAACAAAGCTGGTTGAGATTTAGCAAATCTATAAGCATCTCTTTTTAATTCTCTAGACGACATTGAGCTTACTCCGCTACCTAATTCAGTACGCATTATAGCTTCTAAATGCTCTATGTCTAAAGATTGAACTAAGTTTAATGCTTCTAATTCAAATTCAAGAGTATCAATTTCATCTTCTGCTTCTTTTGTAGCATCTGCTTCAATCCATAAATTACTTTTTAAAGGATGATATATTGAAAGCATTTTTTGCATACTAACTTCAGATCTTGGAACATTTAAAACACCGTCTTGAAAAATAACATGTGTTAATGTTGAATAACCTTCTTGTTCGTCTGCAAATACAGATTTTTGATTACTTGCTAATCTTAATTCTCTATTTATTTTTAAACCTTCATCAAACCATAATAATGGTTTTCTAGGTGTATGTCTAGTTTGTATTGTGTATGTTACTGGAGAATGATTACCAGCTAGAATATAAGTTCTATCTTTATATTCCCAGTCTTTTTCAGCTTGAAAACTAGAGCTTTTTTGTTTACTTGTAGTTGTTGTCATAATTAAATAATATAAAATAAGAATACTGGGCTCCGAAGAGCCCGTATCCTATTGGTTAAAAAATATTAAGCTTTGAATAAAACAAAGTTATTAGCCGCTTGAGTGATAAGACATCTTTCACTTAAGTAGTTAAGTTTCATTTCATCAATATCAGAAGTTGGAGAACCAGTTCCAACAGATCCTGTAATCCAAGATTTGTTTTTACGGTTTTCAGTTTCTGAAGCTCTATATCTAATGTGTAAGAATGGTCGCTTGATGTTTTGACCTAATTGTTGATCGTAAACTGTAGAAGTTCCTGCAGGAATTAATACACCTTCAATGTCTCCAAAACCTCCACGAGTTGACCAGTCATTTAAATATTTCCAGTCAGTTTTGTAAAAGTCATAAGAACCTCTTCGGTATCCTGTGAATCCTAAGTTAAGAGCCATATCAGCGCTATTGTTAAATACACCATAAGATGTACCGTGAGCGTGATTAGCTGTTCCAGCGTATGCACCATTTTGCATTGCAAGAATATCATCAATTTCTAAAGAAAGTTCACGATTTAAGAAAAGCATATTTTCTTCAATTGCTCCTTGCTTGTCTAATTGCTTAAGTACTGCATCAAAATCTGTTAATGCTCCACCACCTGCTTGAGCAGCTGCTTGAGATCCAAATCCTTGATATACATTTCCTCGTGCTTCAAGAGCCGCAAAGAAACCTTCAGTACCTCTAGCATTTTGTGTAGCTAAAGATCCGCCAAATGTACCTAGTGGAATATTAGCACCGCCAGCTACTTTTGTAACACCTTCAACCATAGACATTTCAAGATAATCTTCCCAACGCAGTCTATTTTCATGCTCTGATTTAACATACCATAAATATCCACCAGCTCCATTTTCAGAAGTAACTTCAATCCAACCAATCTGAGCTGTGTCAGAACCGTTTATTTGATAGTTTTCTTTTAAAATGATAGGAGCGTTTGCAAACGTAGCATATCCTGGATCAAGCTTTTCAGTAAAGTTTCCTGTACCTTTAGCAAATTCAGAACCATAAACGATTGCTGTAACTCTAGAAGCTGCTGCAATTTGTGCGTGAGATGCATATGCTTGAATCTGGAACATCTGTCCTTCTCCTGTAGCACCTGCACCAACTCCAACGTTAGTAACAACACCTTTAATAACAGCACCAGTTCCACCAACTGCTGATGTAGCTGAAGTCTGAACTTGTACCATTACTGTTTGTCCTATTCTAAAATTACAAGTTACTGTATTACCTGGTGAAGCTGTTAGGCCTACACTTGCTGGTTGAGCAACTGGTATTTCAAAGTTTAGTATACCACCTGCGGCAGCGGCTGCAGCAATAACTGCTTGTCCACCTCCTGCTGCTGGCATTACTCCTGCTGTACCTCGAGGAATAACATTTGCATATCTTGTATGTAATCTACCTTGCTCAGTCCAAATTATTTGATCTGATGTTGAAGGCATCTCCGCAGACACCATACGAAGGAAAGAACCTATAGAACGATTTCCATATCTTTCTACTTCTTTTTCGTATACGTCTGGTAAAAATTGTTGTGTCCATTGACTAAAGTTAGGATCAGTGAAATTAATGTAGTTTCCACCGTACATTGCTTTAGTTTGGGTTGGTTGTAAAGCGGCTGGTATGCCTGCTGTAAAAGCCATATTGTTTTGATTTTAAGTTGTTATTATTATTTCCATTTAATGCGCAACTTATCTGAAGAATCGCCTGAGACTACTCTAATTGTATCACCTGATTTTGTGGTTATTGAAGATGCATCGCTTCTAGGATCCATGTTTATATTTTTTGCTTTTCTAGCTGAATCTTTTATGGCATCGGCACGGCCTTGTTCATAAAAATGATTAGCTATTTTATCTGCATTTTGAGCAGCAAATAGTGCTTTATGGTATTTATCCACATCTTTTGCACCACCATCACCTTCAAATTGGTTTAAAAAATTTGTAATATCAGACTGGAACTTTTTTGTTTTTTGAGGATTTTCAACTTTAAATCTATATTTGTTTTCTCCAACATTAAAATCAAAACCTTTGAAATTGTCAGAAAATACTTTATTAGTTTTATTGTTAAAATCTTTTGCGAATTTTGTTCTAGCTTCTTGTTGTTGCTTTTGTTTATTATAATACTCAAATGCTTCCGTATATTGTGGATCAATATTATCTTTTTTTCTTAACTTAAGATCATTATAATATTGGTCTTTTACTTTATTAAAAGTGTTTTTAGCATTAAATAACTCTTCTTTAAAAGCTAATTGCTTAGCTTTAATATCAGACTCTTCGTCTTCTTCTTTATCATAAGCAAAGTTTTTGTCCATTAAAAAATCAACATCTTCTTTGTTTAAATGCGGTTTTGTATATTCATAGTACTCTCTGACTAAACTTATATTGTCTATTTTGTCAATATCTCTATTAAGTCTAGTATAATCTTCTACAGTTCCACCTGTGTCTTCCATAAACTTTATAAGTTTATCAACACCTTCAGGTAGTTCTATATTAGTATCTTGTACTATTTCTTCTTTAGTTAAAGCAGTAGGTTTTTCTTCTACTTCTTTTTGTTCAACTTCTGTTTCTTCTTTTACTAATTCTAAAGGAGATTCATCTGTTGTTTGTTCTACTTCTTGTTCTTTGGAATTATCTTTTTGATTGGATTCGACCCGTACTTCGCCGTCCACTTCTTGGCTATCTCCGGTTCGTTCGCCCACAGGTACCTCCGTTGTTTCTCGCTCTTGAATGGCATTATCTTCTTTTTTATTAGGTTCTTTGTCAACATTTATTTTATAAACTCCATCTTCTTGAAGTCCATATTCTTTGCTGACCTCACCAGATTCAACAGCTTGTTCAAGAACAGCGGCTTCTTTTTCTTGAGGAGTTATAACAATATCTTCTGATGAATCTACTGTTTTAACTTCTATTTTTTCTTCTGTATTGTTTTCCATAATTTTATATAATATAATAGTTGTTTAATTTTTAAGATGCTTCAAATCTTCCCATATCAAAGCCACCTAAGGTATCATTGCCTTTTGATTCAAAGTCTTTAGTTGGATTATCTGTATTAGGAGCTCCACTAATTTTCATTGCTTCTTTTTCTAAAGCAGTAGCATTACTTCTTTCAGCTAATTCCATTTGTGATTTTAATTCAAGTTCTTTTAATTGAACATTTAAATTAAATTCATATTGCATTAATTCTTTTTTAGATCTTGTTTCAAGTTCCATTTTTTTAATTTCAAATTCAATATCAGCTTTTCTATATTGAATTTTAGATTCTGTTTTAACTTGTTCTGCTTGAGCCTTAGCTGATTCAACTTCTATTTGAGCTTCACCTTGAGCCTGTGCTTGAGCAGCACTTGCAGCTGCAGCTTGTTCTTGATCAGCAGTTTGCTTAGCTTGTCTTCTAAATTTTAATAGTTGATTTGCTAGTTTTACGTTTTTAACCTCTCTTATATCAATAGCATCTTCTAAGAATATATCACCTTTTGATAATGCCATTTGTATATTAGCTTCTAATAAAGCTTTTTCATCTTCATCAGGCTCTAATTCTAAAAATATACCAAAGTCGTGTAGGTTTAAGTTTTTAACTTCTTCAAGTGATCCTACTGAAAATTGACCTATAGAATCTATTAAAGATTCTTTTGTTGGATGAAACTCTAACACATCTTTAAATCTTAAAGATATTGCTTCAGCTAATGAAGTTGTTATAAACATACTACTATAAAGTATATGTCTAGTAGCAACATTACTATTTGCAGCAGCAAGCTTTTGTACTCCTACTAAAGAATTTGGATCTGGATCAGAACCATCTCTTGCTTCATTAAGTCCAGTAACGTCTCTCATCATTTGTATGTACTGGTTGTAAGCGCCAACTAAAACTTGAACTTGAGAACCACCACTGCCTGGTAATTCTGTTATAGGAACTCTTCCAGGATTAGGATCACCTTCTACATTTAAAGATCTACCTATAATAGAACCAGTCTGAAAATACATGTTTAATGCCTCTTGAGGATTATAATTATTTCCGTTACCAAGATCTATTTCAGCTAAACCATCAGCATCTAAATAAACACCTGATGGTGTCATTCTTTGTATAGCTTGTTGTAATTTTAAATGTGTTAACTGAATTAAATCAGCATAAGGTGTCATTTTTGCTACTAAAGAATTTATATTGCCTTTATACATCCTAGGTGCACTTGCAACATAATTCATCATTACTTTATTTATATTAGCATTAGGTCTTACCATGTTTGTAGCCTTTTGCCATTTAAGTAATTGATCTGTACCTAAAACTAAAACTCCTTCGTAAATTACTTCTCTAGTTTGTTTTACTTTTTCAAATCGTACATTGTCTTCTGGTGGATCAAAAGAATCATCTTTTTCAATAGCTTTTTTAGCGCCAGTGGAAACTTCTTTTATTTTATAGACATCGTGTTCCCAAGTTTTCCAATTAAAATATAATACTGTTAAAGTATTATTTTGAGACAATGAATCATTAGTATAATAATCTTGAGGATTATAAGTATTATATACGTTCCAATTTGATCCTTTTTTTACCAACTCAGATATTTCTGGATTACTTAAGCCAGGAAATTCTTTTTTAAGTTCATTTACTTTTATGTTTTTTACTTCACCAAAATAATAACAGTCTTCAAAATTAGGATCTTCCGTATAAGACCAAACTAAATTAGCTGGATCTACATAATCAATTACAACACCATCTGTATTATTAAAACCATGTTTAGCACATCCAATACCTATAGTTGCAATATCATAATCTACTCTACGTTTTGTTTGATCGTAACCATTAGATTTAAATATATTTTCTATTGCTTGCTCTTCTGCTAACTCAATACCTTGCTTATAATTAAGCTGCATGTATAACTCAAGCTCTTCTGTATTAGCTGGAAGTTCATTTACAGCAAAGTTTCTAGCTGATACACCTAATTGTTGTTCTATTTTTAAAAGTAAATCAGCTGTATTTAAATCTTGCTGTACATCATTTACAAATTTAGTTCTTTTGCCTGTAGATAATGCATCTTGTCCAACGGCTTTTATAGTAAAAGTTCTATCTTGCATTCCATTGACAACTATGTCAACAAATTTAGGGACTATAGGTACAGGTTTCCAGTCTAAGTTTAAATAAGATAAATCACCATTGATAGCAAATTCATCTTTGTATTTTTTAATAGATTGTTCACCTCTAGCATACAGTCTAAGTCTATGGCACTCTTCTCTAGAGTTGTAAAATCTGCTAACCCCGTTGTTGTCTTTATTAAACCACTCTTGTTCAATAGCTCTACCTACTGATAGACCATACTCTTGGGTCTTTTTTACAGAGTCAGATACCGCTTGACTAGGGAATGCGTAATTTTTCGCTGTTATTTTTGCCATATTTATTTTATTAACTCACTTCTTGATCCTTCATTTTTATATTTTGAAAATGCAAAATCAAGTTTTTTAACTGTTCTTTCCGCTCTTGGGCGATACAAATGTTTTCGACATGCCATTATAGCTAAGCCACTACTTATTGAAGCATCATATGCTGTTCTTTTTGATATATCAAATTTAGCCCAGTCTTCTAATGTTCTTTGAAAAAACATGTTACCATGATTTTCATTAAATGCACCCACATATTCTTCTATATAAGATTCTATAGCAGCAGCGTGAGCTTGTTTTATATCTTCTGAAGAGTTAGGAATACCTCCTAGTTCTAATTCTGTTTTAGATAAATTACCAACTAACTTATCTGGCCTATTCATTGAATAACCTCTATAACCTCTTCTTTTTAAATGATATAATAATCTAGGTTTATTGTTTTCTGCAAGTATTGGCATACCATAAAACACTAACGCCATTAATACTTCTTCAAAAAATATTTCAGCGGTTTGAGGTCTAGCTACATATTCTAAAAAAAACTTACTATTAGGAACATCACTAACCATTGAAAATGTCGTTAGCCCATGCAATGCACCATTAGATCCACTACCACTAACTGTTCCTGATATATCGTATGAATCACATCCAAAAGCACCTAAACCTTTGTTGCCAGGATATTTTAAACCATTTTTTAAAATACTATTATTTTGTATATTAACTGGTGGTATCCAAGCTACTTTAAATCTACCATTTTTACTAGGTATCCATATTACTTCAGTATCTTTTATTCCATTTTTCCAGGAAAAAGTACCTTGAACAACATGACCAGCCATTGTCATTTCTTCATTAAAATCTATCTGTTCGTATATTTTAGTTAGATTAAATAAAGAGTTAACTGTTTCATCTCTAAAAGCATGTTTTTCAGATCTTGGAAACTGTCTATAATATTCATTTAAAGCATCGCTATCGTGCTTTAATCCTTCTACTTCATTTTCCCAATGATCGATGACTCCGTTAAAAATTTTTTCTCCATCAATTCCTTCAAGCGGTTCTGTTGGTGTGTCGAAGACAGGATATCCGAACTTATCGATAAAACCTTCGTATCCCCACTCCATAGGTATGAACAAAGAATATAATCCACTTGCAGTCTGGCCATTGCGATTTCTGTTTGTAACATCTGAATTATAAAATAATTTTTTAAAGTTATCTCCACCTTTTGCTAAAGCATTAGATGTAGATCCCATCATGCATTTTCCTACTATTCGTGCTCCAAGCCTGAGGCACGTTTTTGTGACCCTCCAGTTGTTGAGTATGTTGTCCGGCCTCTCCCATTTACCCGATTCATCATGGACGAGGAGTTGTAACTTCTCCCCATCGTACGAGTTGTCTCCCGTATTCTTCCAGTCGATCGTGGTGTCGAGCCCCTGCCCAAATTCCTCCTGACTATAGTTTTCTTTAATGGCGTTTCTGGTAAGTCTTCTTGACGGTATCTTATAGGATAGCTCCGTCTTTGGTCGTTCCATCCCATCCTGTATTGGTTTGAAAAAAAATGGATAGTTGATTGATATGGGTACAATCTTGTCTGTAAACATCTTCTTTGCATCTGCTCCAGTTTTAGATAAGACCCCAAATCTAGAGTCCTTGGAAGTTGTGGCCAAGTTAACAGTCTCTGAGGATGCCATGAAGCTAAACCCAGACCGTCTATTCTTGAGGTAGCACATTCCATAAGATCTTTTATCTGCCTTACATGCCTCCCAGAAGTAATAAAAGATTCTATTCGCCTGTCTAAAGTCTGGTGCTCCCACGTCGATTTTTGTCCAAGTGAGATATACATAGTGCGATCCTGTAATGTAGTTCGCTTCACCGTTGCACATGAACCAATAACCAACATCCCTGCGGTTAAACTCAATATCAATATAACTATAGTATTTTTCTTTAATATCTTCTGAGCAATTTTGAAAATCATATATAGTTTTTATTTTGTTTAAAGACTCTGGTTTATTTGGTATTCTAAAATATTGTTCTTTATTTTTAAGATCTTTTCCATCTGTTTTAGTTGGAGTTTGAGGTAATCCTACCTTAAGACCTTGAATATTATATATATCACCTAAAGTACCATCTTTACTTATTATAACACAGTCTAAATCTTCATTATAACCATACGCAAAGTTTTTATGCTTATTAGTGTGTTTAATTTTTTTATCAGCTAAGTGCTGTCTATCAATAGTATATAAAGTCTGCTTATACATTACTTAATTCTATTTTCAACACCTAAAAAAGTTTTTGTTTCTTTGTCGCTTTTTGTTTCTGTTAATTGCTCTATTTTTTCAACTATTTTTAAAGAATCTTCTATAGCAACCCATTTAGCTTGAGCTGCTGTTTTTGCTTTTTCAGGATCTAGTTCAACTAAATCAATTTTTTGTCTTATAACTTTATCTAATTCAACTAATGCTTTTTCAGCTGCTTGAACTATTTTTTGTCTTCGCTCCATAGTCTATTGTTATTTGATTTGATAATACACGATATAATTTTTGACCATCTATATTAAACTCATATTCAGAGTTAGGCGTAAACCCCACTATTGATCCTTTAGATAGTCCTAGCTGCTCTAAATATTCATTTAAATAAACTAGCTCACCAGATAAATTTTCATCAGCTCTAAGAGACCATTTACTGTTTTTGTATAAAGGTTTTATGAAACAATATTCTGGTAAACATTTCCATTTGCCATTTTTTTTATAAGCATATATTTGATCGTCAGCTACAACATACTTATCTTCACCAATGTAACTAGATGAATTTCTTTCTTGTCCATGAGAATCATACCATCTTCTAAAAACATTGTGATGTAGTATAACTTTATCTCCTTTGTTTATTTTTGTTTTTGTTGCAACAGGGCAACTATGAACAGTACCAATACGATTAACAAAAATGTGATCACGTTCTGTAATTTCTGTGTTAACAATTAATTTTTTATCATCAACATCTACTGTATTATTATAACGATTTTCAGTAGATATAATATAATCAAAAAGCGCCTGCATTAATAATCTAAGTTATATTCAACAGATACTGCCATGTTAGAATTAAAATGTTTCCACGGTAGTACTTCTTTGTTTTTAGTTATAAATATTTTAAAAGAACCATCTTCTTCTAGTATATCTGAAATAGTATGCCCTCCATAAACTTCTTGTCCTACAGAGTAATGCATTGCTTCGTTTTTGTAGTCAGTACCAATACTGATCTTACGTATTAATTTTGCCATTTAATTTAATTTAGTATGTCCATATGGTCATTGGCGGAGCGCCATCATAACCTATACCTACATGAACAAAGTTGTTTTTTCTACTTATACCTATTCTTTTAAAACCTACTTCAATTGCAGCTTTAACTAATCTATAAGTAGCTTCACCTCCTGAACACGCCATATCTACAGCGGCACCATAAGTATGCTCACCAGGTTTAGACTTACGCGCCTCTATTGGATGTTGAGGTGATCTGTATGTTGATGTTAATGTAATTGGATATCCATATGCTTCTCTAAGATTATCTAGCATCTCAAGAAGCTTAGGGTCCATTTTGTCAAAGTTATTAAATTCAGATTCATTAAAATGTTTCATTGTATTATTCTTTTGATTTTTTTAGTATCATTAGTATTGTGTATCCTATTGATAACAATAAAACTACTGTCTGTAGTACTGTATTTATTTCAGGTATTACTGAAAATATCATTGCTCCTACGTTTATTCCAAAGATCTTAAAATCTTGTTCTATCATTGTTTATGTTTATTATTTCCAAATACCTTCTCGACGCCGCGAGAACCAAAATAGCCTCCTATGACTATAGTTAATAATGAAGTCACTGATTCTAGTGAATAGCCGGCGTACCACCCTATAACATATGATATTGTTAAAAATACAAGAACCAATGGTCGGACGTTGGACGCAAGCCAGTTTCCGCTTCGAGCATCTGCGACCCATCTTTTGGTTGTGCCATCAATTTCGGCTCTTTCTATTCTTAACTTTTCTAGTGCAACTTGTTTATCGCCTTCTGAAAGCTGAGAGTTACCACTAATTAGTTCTGATATTACATTTCCCGGCAATATTGCGTCGCCGACCATTCCTAGAATACTTGGTGCCTTTTCGATTAAAAATCGTCCGACACCTGTATCTTTAAAAGGTTTCTTTTTTTCACTCATTTTATTTAATTTAAGCTATTGCTAAAAATATATATTTATAACCATTTTCATTTAACATCGCATCAGCAGTATTTTGATGTGGAAATGAAAAACCTGTAGCTGTTGTTGTAAATGTATTTAACGTACTATCAGTTTCTGCGTTACTTAAATTAGGGTTTAAACATTTTCCACTACCTCTTACCGCATCAAGAATAGCCCAATTTTCTGGGTAAGTTGCTTGACTTGCTTTAACCATTATAAATCTAGGTTGAAACCCAGTGTAAATAGTAACTCCAGCGGTTTGTCCAATATAAGAGCCCACTTTACTATAACCCGGTATTGATTTAAAACAGTAGGCTATTATTGTATTACCATTTGCATAATTAAGATTATTTCCTGCACCTGCTGTAAATACTGTACTCGTAGGGTCTGTGCTAGCCATGATAGATGAACCTGTTTGAGCTGCATTACTAGAATCAAGAAGTAATTGTGTTGATGAACCTAAAGCAGATGAATATGCTATCCAATTATAAGCTTGATTGCTTGTTTTTGCAAGTATTAAATCAGGCGCAGTTCCTAGACCGTGTCCTACAGTTGCGGTAGAGCCTGTAGCGGTATAGCTCACAATACTAAATCCAGCTTCTACATTAGCAGTTACCGTACTTGTTATTGAACCATCTGTGTTTGATACTGCTGTACCTCCGGCTTTCCAGTTCCAAGCTACAAAATTATTACCATTATTTCCAAATCCACCACCACCACCAATAGTAAATCCATCAGAATCAAAAGATGTTAATCCATCAGATGTAGTATCTTCAGCGTTAGGCGCATTAGAGTAAACATGTTTTGTTGCACCTCTTATAGTATCTTGTAAATTATGCCAATTTGCAGCATCCCTATCTTTAATCCAAACAAAATTTGGTGCAAATCCTACGTTTGTTATAGATTGAGATGACCCAGTTCCTGTATATAAAACAGTATTAAAGTTAGCTAAAGCATTTATAGCTGCTGGCTTACATTCAACTTCTTTGTAAAGTGTAGACACGTCAGCTGCTGATAAAACTGCATCATATATTCTTACTTGATCAATTTCACCATCAAAATATAAATCATTATTATATTTTCTAAAACCTATTGCAAAAGCGTCTAGTGTTTGGTCTGTTATTGTAATAGAATGTGTTGCTAATAATACGTTATCTTTGTAAGTTTTTAAATTACCATTTCCTGCAGTAACTACAATGTGATGCCAATTGTTATCAGATATTGCAGCATTATTTATGTTTGCTGAAAAGCTGTTATTATAAGTAACTCTAAAGGAGTTTGTTCCATTGTAACCAAAATTTTCTAATTTTAAAAATTCTTTATTAGGGTTTGGTGCTTCAGCAATAAAAAATGCAGTTCTTGACGTAGATGATGTTTTTGCCCAAAAACTAACAGACATAACACCTGAATTATCTTGTGGTGATGGAATTATTTCAATTTTACTACTACTACCATTAAACGATCCAGCAAATCCAAACTTACCTTCAGTATTAAAGTTTACATTAGTAGCGGTACCATTGTAATTACCAAGCTGATCTGTAGCATCTGACATTTTGTAGTATGCAATGCTATTAGGATTAGCAACTTCAGTAGTAATATAAGGATAAGTAGCTGTTGTAGTTGTTTCGTTGTATAATGCAGTTACTGCATCTTGATTTAATATTGTTCCACCAAACACCCTAACCTGGTCTATTTGTCCATTTACTATACCGTCAGAAATACCTCTTTGAAATGAATTACCTATGTATGTATCACTTGCAGGTGTTGCATTATTTATATAATTACTTGAAGTTCCTGTTTGATTAGGTGAGCCATCTAAATATAAAACAAAAGAACCATTATTATAAGTAAGCACAATATTATGCCATTGATTATCATTTATCAAAGTACCATTGCTTTCAGGATTTGGAAAATATTGATCACTGCTTTGCAATGTACTTAATGCTAATCTACCGTTATATAAATAAACAGTATACCCCGTTTGACCTCCTGCTAATGCTCCATTACCCATTATGTTAATACCTGTGCCTGTTGTATTGTCACATTTTATCCATAAAGACCAAGAAAAAACTGTAGTTGATGAGCCATAAATAGAATTTGAAACTTTCATATAATCACCCGTAGATGCATTACCTGAAGAAAATCCTGCTGCATTTCCAAATTTACCACTTGCAAATGTTATTCCATTTGTAGTTAAAGGATATGTATTACTTGGGATAGATGTACCTCCACTATTTAATTGGTACGTTGCTGTACTTGTAGTCTGTACATCTGTTGTAAATAACTGGTCTGTGTCCGTTGTACACGCAATTCCAAAAGCTGATAACAGACTTTGTCCAAACATACTTTAAGCTATTTGAGATATAGTATACCAAAATTCAGTGGCACCTACACATGTGATTTGTATAAAATTTTTAGCAGCTGCAGTATCACTATAATCACCAGATATTTTATTAAATGTACCTGCTGATCCGCCAACTGTAAAACCTACTGTATATGAACCGCCTGCACCGGTTACAACTATAGCTTTAGTTACACCGATTACAGGATTAGTTATATTAAGTGTAGTATTAGCATTAGGTGTTAATGTAAATACCTGAGCTGCTGTATAGCTTACATCAATTGTAGCTGCTGGTGTTAAAGCAGTAGCTGTTGTAAATTCAGTACCTACTTTAGTACTAGTAACACTAGCCGCAGCTAATTTACTAGAAGTTACATTAGCATTAACTATTTTTGATGTTGTGACTGCGTCGTCATTTAATACGTTACTTGTTACTTTTGTTAAAGCCATTTTTTATTAATTTTCTTTTATTGCTAAGTATAAATATTCGTAAGATCCATTAAGATTTATGTCAGTTGTATTTAAGGTAAATCCATTAGCATCAAAACTAACGTCATAACTGTTACTTTCAGACCAAGACCCATCCGCATAAAGACCCCACTTATTATTCCCAGTAACTCTTTTATCATCTAACATTACCCAATAACCTGCATAATTTATTCCTTTTATCATTAAAAATGATGGTTGAAACCCTGTAGCTTCATATTTTCCTGATGCATTTGATCCAGTATATGTGCCTACCTTGCTGTAACCTGAGATTGATTTGAAAGAATACATTATACTAGGTCCACCATAATAAGAAAAATATGTAGCCCAATCAGTGCCAAAATTAAAAACAGAGCTACTAGGGCTTGTTGGCCAGTATTGTCCAGAAGAACCAGCTGCATTATTAGAATCTAAAACAAGTTGTTTAGTTTCATCAGAAGCATAATAAACAACCCATGAAGAATTACCTGTTACTAAACATTTAAAAATCACAAGATCTGGAGCAGCTCCAAGTCCATGCCCTACACTAAAAGTTCCGCTTGTAGTGGTATGATTATATTTAGATATACTAAATCCAGCTGCTTGATTTGCTGAAACTACACTTGTAATTGTTCCGTCTGTATTTATAGATGCTACTCCCCCTGCTTTCCATAACCATGCAACTTGATTATATGCACTATTTAAAAAAGTTTGCTCTACAGGCCCAACTGTAAAGCCATTAGAATCAAAACTTATAAGGTCATTTGTAGCCGCAGAATTAGGATTATCCGCACTAGTTGAGTAAGGTAATAAACTATTGTTTCTACCCCTAACTGAATCTACAATAAATCCACCTTGAGTTGCGTTTCTTGTTTTACCCCAAATTATGTTAGGTTTAAATCCAGTTCCTGTTATAGATTGTGTTCCAGCATTACCAGCATATGTTTGTATATCAAAACTATTAGTTAAGCTAGGTGTTGTTGTAGAAGGATCAGCTGCAAAAGCTAGGTAGATGTAATTATCTCCACTCCCATTAGCAAAATTACCAGAAAATTGTAAAACAAATCCATTACTTAAAAAATCAATTTGATAACTAGTACTCGATGCCTCAGCATTAGGCCCATTAGCCCATACTATCGATCCATCACCTCTTTTATCGTCCCACATGTTCCAATCGCCAGTACCATTAGTTCTTTTAATCATTAAAAATGCAGGTTTAAAACCTGTTTGAATAATTTTTCCCGCAGCACCACTTCCGGTGTAAGAACCTACTTTGCTAAAACCTGGTTTTGATGTAAAATTATAAGTTATACCTTTTTGTCCACTAGTAGCAACTATTTGTCTTCCAACGGAATAAGTGCTAGAACCAACATTGCCTATAGTTTTAAATGATCCATTTGTATACACTGAACCATTTCCATTTAAAGCTATACCTTGAAGATCTGATAGACCCGTATACCAACTCGTCCATTCTACATTGGCATCAATATTTTTTGTAATTATTAATTCAGGAGCAGCATCAAGACCGTGACCTATAGTGGCCGACATATCATTACTTCCATCACTTGTATATTGTGCAATACTAAATCCTAAAGTATTATTAACACTAACTTGACTGTTTATAGTTCCATCAGTATTAGCAACAGGAGCTCCTCCTGCTTTCCAGTTCCATGAAACCATATTTATCCCAGCCGGATTCATATAAACAGCGCTAGTTGCTGCTAAAGTAAACCCGTTTGTATCAAAACTTGTAAAATCTGTATATCCTGTAACAGCAGCAGCATTTGTATCCGCTTCTAATACGCTGCTAACCCCTCTTATAGCATCTACTAAAACATGATTTTTGTTATCATTCCTAGTTTTTACCCATACTAATCCAGGCTCAAAACCTACTGTATTTATTATGTTTGTAGTATTATTACCTGTATATAAAACAGTGTTGAAATGATTGCTAGGAACATCAGGAGTTACAGTTATATTAAATGATCTAGCAGAACTAGTTTGATTTTCATCATCTGTAGCTGTAATACTAAATGTTGTTGTTGTATCTGCTGATACAGAAGGTGCGGTACCTGTTATAGCTCCTGTATTTGTATTAAGTGATAAACCTGTTGGTAAACTACCTGTAGTTACTGCATATTCTATAGTGTCACTGCCTTCTGTTGCTGTTACTTGAAAAGAAGCAGAAGCTCCTTCTTGAACACTACCTAAACTACCTGAAGCTGTTGACCATACAGGTACGCCGCTATATTGTATAAAATTTGCTTGTGAAACAGTACCCCCATTTGTGTTTGTTACAGCTACAGTATATTGACCAGCTGCTTTAGCTGGAGTTGTAATTGTAATTTGATTAGCAGAATTAAAAGCTGTAACTGCTGATGTACCACCCACAGTACAAGTTATTCCTGAAATAAACTCTGTACCATTAATAATAACACTTTCACCTCCTGCAGGGTCTGCTGCAGTTGTTGTGCCTGGATAATCAATAGATGTAATGGTAGGATTAGTTATTGGACTATCCCAAGACATACCACCTGCGCCATCAGTCTTTAAAAACTGACCATCTGTACCATTATCTGATACGCCATAAAATTGTGCTGCCTTAGGTTTAGTTTGAGCCATTTATTCTGTTATTAAATCCCACTCTTGATTTTCTTCATTCCAAATATATCTTTCTCCATCGTCTGGATACTCAACTGGAGCTTGCCATAAACATGATGTTTCATCTAGCGTCCAGCTAGCATATGGTTTAGGTGGAATAAAAGCGTCTCGGGCATAGTCATAAGTATATCCTATACCTGCGTAATTTTTTCTATATGGAGTACCATCACCTGAGTGTACACCACCTCGTGTATTATAAGAAGTTCTTTTACAAACTTGTTTTCTTACATCTTGGTATTCTAATTCCCAGTTTGTATTTGTATCGCCTTCGTCTCTACCTACTATTACTTCGGTTACTACGTTAGCCATATCTAAAAATGCGTAATGTGCCATATTATTAGTTAAATTGTATATTTCCTGTTCCTGCTGTAAATACTGCTATTTTTTCAGAGCCAGATGTAATATCAATAGCTCCTGTTAGTCCTGCGGATTTTGTTAATGTATTAGCCGCTGGGTATCTTAGTATAACAGTGCCTGATCCGCCATTTCCTCCTGATTCCGTTGATGTATAAAGCCCTAAATAAGCAGGACCACCACCGCCACCAGCTGTATTTGTAGTCCCCGCTTGTCCCCCAGCTGGCCTTGATGCTGCCGTATTACCACCACCACCAAGTCCTCCAGTTCCTGGTGTATATCCAGCAGTATCATTTTTAGATCCTCCAGCGCCACCTCCTGAAAAATATACAGAACCTCCATTTACTTCACCAACACTATATACGCCTGCTTCTGATGTGCTTATAATTGTTGTAGTTGCACCAACACCACCACTTCCTGCAGTTGTACCTACACCTGCTGTTCCAGCCGCACCAGCACCGCCGCCACCGCCTCCAGAATAGTTAGCTCCATAAGTACCTCCTGCACCATCATTACCTTGTGAGGGGGTTGTTGAAGGCGTATTACCTGATCCGGCTCTAGCTACTGGATAACCACCACCACCGCCACCAGAACCACCATCTGCGTTTGTGGTTGCGCCGTCATAGTTTTTAATACCACCACCACCGCCGGTTGATGTAATAGTACTAAATACTGAATCTGAACCTTGTGATGCATTATTTGTATTCTGAAGTGCACCGCCACCTCCAGCTCCTATTGTAACTACCGCACTAATTCCTGCGGTTAAAGTTAAAGATCCTGTTCTATAACCGCCAGCTCCACCACCACCGTTTGATGCACCGCCACCGCCTGCGGCTACTAAATAATTAGCCGTTACTGGACCGGCAATTAACGCAATATTATCAGCTGTCCAGCCTTTTGTAGCGTCCTGATAAACTAAATTTACAGTTGCATTGTTTGTTACACATTTATAATCATCAGTTGTTCCTTGTATTTTTTCAGAACCATTAGAAGCAAATATCACTTTGTTAGTTGCAAATGTACCAGCATAGTCTTGTATAATAACTTCGTTACCAACTACTCCTGCTGGTAAAGTAACTGTTATTTCTGCCGAGGTAGTATTAACAAAATAACCTTTTCCAGCTACAGCTGTAAAATTACTTGTCTGGATAGTTGATACCCATTCAGTACCAAAAGTTCCGTCTATTAAGTTCTTTGTTAATTTTGTTAATGCCATTAGTTAAATTGTATATTTCCAGTTCCTGATGTGAATGTCGTTACTTTATCTGACCCTACAGTAATTGTTGTACCTGCTAATCCTGATATTGTATAATTATTTGGATAACGTAATATTACTATTCCAGAACCTCCATTTCCACCTGTACCAGCATCTCCTTGACCTCCGCCACCGCCACCACCGGTGTTATCAGTTCCGTTATCTCCAGTGGCTGAATTTGGAGAATCTCCTCCGCCGCCTAAACCACCATTACCTATAGCCCCTGGACCCTGACCTGGTCTACCGCCACCACCACCGCCACCTCCAGCATAATATGTAGCTGTGCCAGTTATAGATACAGATAAACCATTACCTCCATTTGATCCATTTGAAGTACCATCACCATTTTGACCAATTTGTGCTGCACCACCACCTCCTCCAGATGTATACATTCCACCACCAGTAAATCCAAGCCCTCCAGCATAACCTTGATTAGTAGTACCAGATCCTGCAGTTGCTGACGAACTATATCCAGTTCCACCTCCACATCCTCCAGTTAATCCATCATTATTAGATTCAGCACCAGCACCACCACCTCCTGTAGAAATTATAGTAGCAAAAACAGAATTTATGCCGTTTGAACCTTTTGTAGATGATCCTGTAGATCCAGCCCCACTAGATCCCACGGTTAATGCATAATTAGTCACTGCTGACAATGTTAGAGTAGATTCAGCAGAACTTCCGCCACCAGAATTACTTCCATAAGAAGTACGTAAACCACCGGCTCCGCCACCTCCTCCATAATCACCAGCACCGCCACCTCCTCCAGCAACTACCAAATAATCGACTGTTAAAGGCGGTGGACTTGTAATTGTTAATCCAGATATAACTAAATTTGTATTAATAGAATTAGCAGTAGGATAAACACCATTTAAAGTTATTGTTAATATATTACCAACACCTGTATTATTATAACTTTGTGTACTTGTTAGCCCCGTTGGTAAACCTGTTATAACTGCTGTTCCGCTTAATGTAGATCCAGATTTAGTTATTGTAAAAGTTGTTGTAGTAAATACTGATCCAGCTTGACCTGAAGAAGTTCCAGGCGTAGTGTACGTTAAACCTTGACCAGTAGGCACATTAAAAGATACTGTTACATCTATAAGTGTATTGTTTATAGTAAAGTTATTAGGTGAATTAGTTACTACACTAATACCAGTACCTCCAATTAGAGTTGCAGGTGATAATGTACCACCTGAATTTAAAAACCCTACAGATCTTATTTCTATTATAACACCACTAGGTAGTGCTGTAGCAAATGTAACTGTATTAGCTGATAATGTAAGAGTACTTACATTTTGATATAAACCATTTAAATATACTTCAATAGCGTTTAAATCTACTGGTGTTATACCTAAAGCATATGCTGTTGTAGAACCGTCCCCTGTAAAAGTATCTGTATATAAAGCATTAGTCGATGCTGATATAGCACCTAATACCATTACCTCTATATTATAACCGCTTTGAGGTGCTGTTGCAAAAGTTAGCGTTGATCCAGATATTCCATATGTACTTTTATCTTGGTAGATACCTTCTAAAAATACAAATGTCATATTCTCTTCGTTAACAGTCGTATTTAAAGTAAATGCTGTTTGAGAACCTGTACCTGTAAAGTTATTCTTATTAAATCCACTTAAAGCTAAAGCTTTTACATGAACTATTTCTATATTAGTACCGTTTGGAGGTGCTGTTGTAAATGATACTACATTACCTGTAGTTTGATATGTTAACTTAGACTGATAAACACCACTTACAAATACTGTTGTTGCATCTTCATTAATTATAGAAAGTGATGTAGAAAAATTAGTTGTTGTACCATCACCTACAAATTCGTCAACTTCAATAACACCATCGACTGCAACATAATGCATTATTTCTATTTCAGTACCTGTTGGAGGTGCTGTTCCGAATGTTACTGTAACTCCTGTAGCTGTGAAAGTATCTTTGTCTTGATAAACACCATCTAAATATATCTGTATATTATTTTCTGATACTACTGTAGATGAAACACCATATGCCACAGTTGATCCGTCACCAGTGTAGTTGTTTCTTTGTATTGTTACTGTGCCACCACCAGATCCTCCTGTAGATGCAATTGTAAGCGTGTCTGTTGCGGCATCTGTAGTTAAGCTGATATTATTACCAGCTGCCACCGTTAAAGTGTCTGTAGGACCATCAGCTACAATGCTTGATTGTCCTGATACTGCAAATGTTTTAAATGCCTCAGTAACTGTACCACTACCACCACCACCTATTGCACCCCAAGCTGGAGTTGAGCCAAAGTATCCTTCAAATTCAGCTGTAGTAGTATTATATCTAAACATACCAACTGTAGGCGAGCCTGGGCGCTGGGCAGTAGTACCATCTGGTACTTGTATCCAGTTCCCGCTTGATATTGATAGATAACCATCAATTTCTACTGAACTTTTAAACTTTGAAGCCATAAATTATATTTCTTGAATAAGTACTCTTATATCATTAGTGGAAGGTGCTGTTGTAAAGCTTACTGTTACAATATTAGCACTTGTTCTTACAACATCAGCATATACCGTATCATAAGTTGATAAATCATAAAGTTGTACTATAACATCAAAACTATTTAAATTGTGTGTAATGGTATATGATGTAGCTGATCCATTACCTATTGATGCTGTAAATGTCTTATTTGAAAGCTGTACCCAACCAGCTGTGTCTACAGTAAAATCTGCAGAGTCATAACCAGATATACCTTTTATAGCAGCACCTGAAGTGGCCGCTGCGGTAGCTATGTCTATATTACTCTGAACAACTGTCCAATTAGCCAATGCGCTACCAGCTGCTGCGGCCGTTGCTACTTCCGCAATTAAAAAGTCACCTATTCTTACTTGTTCTGAGAAAAATAAACCATCTGCAGTTACAGTATATGTATCACCAACAGCTATAGCTATATTACCACCACTAACGCTGTTACCCATGTTTTGATGGTAGTAACATATATAACTTAAGCTTGGCGCACCTGCTGCTAATGTAACTGTAAGTCTTCTTTGAGTTGCTGCTGCAAATCCACTTATATAATTAGTATAAGTTACTGTAGAACCATCTAAAGTATATGTTACGCCAGTGCTGTAAACACCAGCTGCAACAGCTGATGTACTTAATATCAGTGGATGTGATGCATTACTAGCATCATCTTGATTTATAGTATATGAAGTTCCTTCTATTAATGTTAAAGTTTGTTGCTGTATGCCATCTACGTAGTATTTATTAGCACCAGAAGCATTTGATACTGTTATAGTATATGTAGCTGCACTTGTTGATGAATCTAAGTCAGGTGTGTTTGTAGTAGCATCATAACCACCTTTGTAAGTTAAACCACCAACTACAGCATTGTCAACGTATGCTTTTGTAGCTGCATCTTGTGCAGATGTAGGATCAGTAACACTAATAATTTTATTACTACCCATATCAACATTAGCATTTGCTGCTGCCAATGAACTTATAGGTGTACCTATTACAAAGTCATATATTTGATCACCTGTAGCAAGCGCAGTACTATTGTTTGCAACTGTAGCTGTAATAACAGCTAATTGAGCTATAGGACCAGCACCATTTGTTACAGTTAATTGATTTGCTGTACTTGTTGTTATCTCAGTAATATCACCAGAGAATGATGTCCATGCAGTACCATTATAGTAATATACATTATTATCCGAAGAGTCATAATATATCTGGCCAGATACGGGGTTTGAAGGCGCTGTGCCTAAAACCTGTATTACAGCGTTTTGTAGCTGATTCTTGTTTAAATCAAGATTGTTTAAGAAATTTATTGCCATTTTTTTTAGTTTAAATATGCTTTACCGCTTGTTGCAGATGTAAATACTACAGTTATTTTGTTTGCGCTATTATAAGTTATAGCTCCATTTATTATACTTCCAGCTGAATCAACTGTTGAAACACTAGGATATTTTCCTAGATTATGATTAATTACCCACGTGTCTGTTGCTGATGAAAAATCTTCTATATATTCAAAAGATGCTGATCCAAAAGGCGCTAAAGATATTACATCGTTACCTACAGAACTAGCAGCGCCTCTAGGTTCTAAAGTTAATAAGTATGCAGCGCCACTACTTAAAGATGTAGAAGAAGTAACCCTATAAAGACCATAACCTAAACTTGTAGATGTTCCAATATCAGCTATTTTTATTATACTGTTAACAATAACAGGTATCATTGGTGTTATATCTTCACCGTTTCTATTATACCTGCTTACAGCTATGCCAGTTATCTGTGCCCAATTGTATATTATTGGTGCAGATGGATTAACTTGGTATCTATATTCACCTGTGTTTATTACTTCAGTGCTATAGGTTCCTGCAAAATTATATTGAAATAATGCATCTGTTGTTTGTTGAAAATATTGTGCAAGCTCTTCTATCTGGTAATTTTTAGTAGCATTACCGTTTATATCAGTTCCAACAAGTCTATCACCACCGGTTATAGTAGTATCATTGGGATAAAGTTTTATTCTTGCCATTTTTTATTTTTTATTTAAGCTGTATAAGTAAGCTGTTGTCCTACGCCACCGTTAGCACTACCATTTCCTCCAAATATTGTTAATATAGTATCGGTGCCAATTGTTGTTTTAGTGTAGTCTATATTTAATGTACCTGTTATAGATCCAAAATTAGCTGTTGGCACACGTAGCACAAAAACACCCATTCTACTAGGATCTCCTCCATTTGACGATGCTGCATTAGCTGCTCCATAATTTGTATAACTTAATTGACCAGATCCGTAACCAGATGCATAATTATAAGCACTTCCAGTTATATCATTTGATAATGGTAATCCAGCAGAGCCAGTTACATTATTTGATTGAAAGCTTCCTGTATTTCCACCAGCTGATCCAGCTCCACCTCCACCACCAAAACCAGATGAATTTCTATTTGGTCCAGCTTGACCGCCGCCAAAACCTTGACCCACTGTCCCAGCACCTCCATAAGCTGTTACATAGCTTAAATTACCAGAGTAAGTACGACCACCACCCCCGCAGCCACCTGCTTGTCCATTAGATGTTGTTCTACCATGGCTATCACCAGCATACGGATTAGGATTACTTGCCACACCTGCTGCTCCACCTGATACAGTTTTGTTTATAGCACCTCCTACAATACTTACATCACCACCAGTTCTAGCTATCCAAACTACATAACCTGTGCTTCCTGCGCAATTATAATAATACGGTGCTCCAGAACAAGATGTTCTAGTAGAAGCTGTTGTAGGATTATTTATAGTTATAACATAACTTTGACCAGCAACCATTGCTAATTGTGATTCAGCTGCAGCACCGCCTCCTGATACTGAACCCCAAGAAGTTCTAACGCCACCACCGCCTGCACCTATGTTTGTTCCACCACCACCACACATTAAAAAATGTGCGTTATAATTTGTAGATCCAGTTACACCTGATATAGTTAAAAGAGTATTAAAATAACTATCTTCCGGCATTAATCCATTTATAGTTATGGTTATAGTATTACCAAGACCAGCACCACTATTAACTTGTGTAAAAGTTAATCCTGGAGGCATTCCTGATATGGAAACAGTTCCTTGTATATTAGCAAGAGGATTTGTTATAGTAAAAGTTACTGTATCTATAGCTACGCCACCATCTTTAGTTTGTGTTTGCGGGGTGGGTACGCTATAAGTTAGCCCTTGACCTGTTGGTGCTACCCAAGAAATTGTTGATAAATTTTCGTAAAAAAACTGATTGGTTTTATAACCATTTTCAATCTCAGTAGAGCCTTTGTATAAGCCCCCTCCGGTAACCTCGACAGTTCCTTTATATAATGGCATTTATAATATTGTAAAGTATAGTGTATCAGCATCTACAGTACCTGCTGTAACTAAAGCTTGATATTGAGCAGCTGTTCCAGTCCAAACTTTAGCATTATTTGCTTGATTTTGATCATCAACAGTATTTCCAACAACAGCTATAGCTGCATCTGTAGAATTATTTATTGTATTACTTGCTGTTGCACCTGGATAAAATGTTTTAACGTCTGGCATAGCTTAAGTTATTAACCAACCAAAAGTAGCATTTATATATACAAATCTTACTGCTTGGTTGTTTGTTATTGTTAGTGATTGATTAGTACCCTCTATTAGTGCCGCAGCTACTGTTACAGTTTGAGCACCTACTTTTTTTACAAGAACTTCACCTCCATCAGCAGTTACTGTTGTGGGTAGTGTTATTGTAAAATCTGGCGCTTGCTTACAAACATATATTCTATTAATACTCATTGTAGTATTAGCTACTATTTCAAAAGCTTGAGCGCCTGAAATACCTAGTATTCCTGCTTGTGGTAAATCTATTGTTAGTCCCATTAGTTATTTCCGTTTAAAACCCAGCCATTTGCTGCGTCTGTGTAAAATAATTCAAATTTACTTTGATTAGAAACAGCTAATGAGCTTGCTCTCATTATCTTATCGCTTCCATTAGGATTTATAGTCCAAGCATAACTTGGCGCAGAGTATACTCCTGATGAATTATAACCATTTAAATTAGTAAATTTTATACTTGCTCCCACCGTGCCTGCTGGAAGTGTGAGAGATTTATTAGCTGTTATATTGTCTAAAATATAATAATACCAATCAGCTGCTATATGTGCACCTGAATCACCTAAAGCGCCTCCATAAGTATAACCTTGTTTAAGTGTAACAATACCATTAGCTGGTGCTGATATTATAAAGTTATCAAAATCTATAGATACAACAGGTACATCAGTATTGCCACCAAAGTCATATGTAGCACCATTTGCAGATCCTAATACATCTAATGGGTTATGTGATACTTGTTTTGTAGCTGTATCGTAATATAAAAAATTACTTTTAACAGCTTGAGGTATTGTGTTTAACTTAATAGTTTCTGAATCAACATTAAATGTACTTGTTGATATATTCAATGAACCATAACCTTGTCTACCAAATACTGTTATATAAGTTACTGTATCAAAAGAAACAACTAAGTATATATTAACAGAAGCATCTAATATTTGACCACCAGCTGCTGGAAATGCCGTAGTATATGTACTATCAACAAAATATAAATTTTGACCAGTAGGTGTTGCGGCAAACATAGCTTCATAATCTGTTCTGTTACCAGATGAAACAGTTATTGACGTAGCATCTTGTGCTATACTCTCGGTTGTGGTTAAAGATGTTGGAGAAGTAG